>Ga0302314_10000687_pt1 | contig 62735 bp, 60 predicted proteins | sample III_Palsa_N2_3_FD_200533 | JGI IMG/M metagenome (GOLD analysis project Ga0302314, IMG submission 200533) | Peat permafrost microbial communities from Stordalen Mire near Abisko, Sweden - III_Palsa_N2_3 | ecosystem: Environmental > Terrestrial > Soil > Palsa > Peat permafrost | place: Sweden...
AGGCTCTCATCGAGTTGCGGGCACGCCATAATCGTTTGATCGACACGCGGCGCTGGGCGGATCTTCCGATCCTTTTCACAGGCGACTTCGTCTATGAGCGGCCGCCGCCAGGCGCGAACCGGGATGACGCCCAACTGGAGCGCTACGTTGGTTCAGACGCCATGCTGTCGATTCTGCAGAGTAACGGGGCGAGCGGTATCACCGCGCATCATGCCTGCCTTCCCGAGCTCGAGATCATCGATGCGGAGCATGCGGAGGGATTGTGGGCAGTCTCAGCCGAGGTCCATGCTGAGGCGGCGCCCCATGAACAGGTATATCGCCTCGTAGGCTACTGCCATGACACCTATCGCAAGGTCGACGGCGCCTGGCGTTTTGCAAGCATTCGGCTGGAACGGCTTTTCGCGGTGCGACGACAGCCGGCGCTATGTCCCGCTGGATGAGAGGCGGTGGCACCGGCATACTTGCCCTCATCGCCCGGGCGCGGTCTCGGCGAGATCGCGTTCGTCGAGCCGATACCCGATCAGGACGATGATACAGGCCAGGTTGATACCGGCCTGCATCACCGACATGATCATGCGAATAGCCCACAGCGCGCCATCCGGTTGGTCTATGGCGATGCCGCGAGACTGGACATAACCATAGGCCGCCAGCATCGCGCCGACGATCGCCACACCGATTGCGGCGGCCAGTTTCTCGACCAGCGTATAGAGAGCGGCAAAAACACCTTCTCGTCGCAAACCGGTTCGTCGGAAGTCATACTCCATCACATCCGGCAGCATCGACTGGCCGATCAGGATAATCCCGCTCATCCCGGCGCCGGTCAGAAGCGCGCGCATATAGATGAAGGTCGCGGGCTCGCCATGATGGGCGAGCAGCCAGCTCAGATAGGTTGGAACCCCGAGTGCAAGGGCAGTCAGGAACGTCGCTTTCTTTCCGTAACGGCGGCTCACCCACAGCCATAGGCTCGGCGACGCCAGCATCGCGACCGACTGCACGAGAAAATAGATTCCGAGAACGCCGTTCGACGCCCCAAGAATCCTCTCGAAAAAATAGGCGAAGATGGCCTGCGTCCCCTGAAGAAGGAGAATGATCAGCTTGACGCTAAGAAGGATCATGAAAGGCCGATTGCTCACGACAAGCATGATCTGCTGCCGGATCGAATGATGCGTGGAGGTGTATGCCACCACAGGGGCCTTCGCCGTGCCCCAAAAGGTCATGAGCCCGGTCGCCACGCAGATCGGCGCGAAGATCACGCCCATAATCGCATAGGAAAAGGCGCCACCGCCAAAGGCCTGCAGGATCATCGGGCCGACGAAGACCGCAACAAGCATCGCCAAGCCAATGCCATAGACACGCCACCGCATGAGTTCCGTCCGCTCATGATAATGTCGCGTCATCTCGCCTGCCATCGCGAGATAGGGGATGCTGAACACGCTGTAGGCCGACGCGTAGAAAAGCAACATTACCACCATATAACAGACGCGGAGCGATTGCGACGGGAAGGCCGGTGCCGCGAAGATCGCGACAACCGACAAACCAAGCAGGATCGATCCCGCAATCAGGAACGGGCGGCGACGACCCCAGCGGCTCCGGGTGTGATCACTTATCACGCCCATCGCCATGTCGGCGAACACGTCGTAGAATTTCGCGATCGCGATCAGGATAGCCGCGAAACCGGCGGCGATGCCATAGAAGTCCGTCATGAAACGGAGCAGCAGTGCGTTCGTGGCGTTCATCACCATCGCGGGTCCCAGCGAACCAATGCCCCAGGCCGCCATTATCGGGAGCGTCAGTGCGCCATTGCGATCGTCCGTGCCGGTCTTGTTTAGATCCGTTGTGCCAGTTGCCACGTCCATGACGTTTCACTCTCCCATCCTAGGGCAGATGCGCAGGGCGGTCGCAGCACGCCGCAATCTATCACTATCTCCGCTTGTTCTGATTGATAGATCAGTCTTAGAGTAAGCGCAAATGCTTAGGGCGTCGACAGGGCATGCAGAAGAGGAGGGATGTCTTGGGTAAACGGCTTCAGGACAAGGTCTGCATTATCACCGGAACCGGCGGCGGGATCGGTGGCGCTGCAGCTGCGCACTTTGCGCGGGAGGGCGCGCGGGTGGTCGGTGCCGACATTGATGCCGGGACCGGCAAGGCCACGCTGACGACCGTCGTCGAGGCGGGCGGTGACATGGTATCGCTGCACCCCTGCGACCTGTCTAGTGCGGCGGGCTGTCGGCGGCTCATCGACTTTGCCGTCGAGAGCTATGGCCGCCTCGATGTGCTGTTCAATACCGCAGGGGTGGCCCATTTCGCATCGGTCGAGAGCATGACCTACGAACAATGGGAAACGACAATCTCGGCGGAGCTCACGATGGGCTTCACGCTGTGCAAGGAAGCGTGGAGTGAGCTTTCGAAAACGTTAGGCGTGATCGTCAATACCGCATCGACCGCCGGCTGGATCACCTTCGAGGCTTTGGGTGGAGTCGCCCATTGCGCTGCGAAAGCCGGCGTCATCGGCATGACCCGGCAGCTCGCGCTCGAGGGCCGGCACCATGGCATCAGGGCGAACTCGATTTCACCCGGAGTGATCGCGACCCCGCGCAACCGGCACAGGTTCGAGGATCCCGAATGGGCCAGCAAGATGCTGCGCAAAGTGTTGCGGGGGACGCCTGGCGAACCCATCGAGGTGGCGACGGTCGCGGCATTTCTGGCGTCCGACGAAGCATCGTTTGTGACCGGGTCGGACATCGTCGTCGATGGCGGTATGACGATCTGGTAGGGTGCAGCGATTGTAGCGCGGCCCGGTTGCGCCGGGCACATCGTCCGGCGATGCGCGTACCTTGTCGCTGGACCTCGATGCTTGTGGTGCGGTAGCCGGCGGCCGCACTTAGGTAATCGGCCGGGCGCTGGAGCCTTGGCTGATGACTCGTCGGTCAATCAGATCATAGATGCACCCCCAGGGTTACTCCGATCGTTCGGGGCGGCTGAGCATAGCCGATCACGCCACCGCCGACCGCGGAGCTGGATGCGTTCGAACTGGAGAGGATGTTCTTGTTGCCGATGTTCTTGATATACACGTTGGCGTAAAAGTGTTTACTGGCGGATTCATAGTTCAGATAGGCATTCTGAACATTCGTCGGCGCCTGCGAAATGTAGGCTAGGTTGAAGGGTGAGAAATACACGCGCCCTGTCCATGTGCTGTCGCCCCTTACCGTGAAGGATCCAAGCGATGTGTCGAATGTATATTCGGCGCCGAGATTGACGGTGTAGTCCGGCGCTTGAGCGAGATGATTTCCGGCAAGATTGAACGCAAGAGCGTTGTTCGCGCTGGGATCGGTCGTGTCCCCTTGGCCAGGCCGGTTCGGGTCGCTTGAGATGAAGTTGCGATAGCGCGCGTGCAGCCAGGAGGCGTTTAGCGTCATCTGGAAATGGCGGTCGGCCAATGGCTGGAGCGCGAACTCGCCCTCGGCACCGTAGATGCGCGCGGTGGCCGCGTTCACGAGCGCAAGCGAAAACCCTATGACCTTCGAAACCTGCAGGTCGGTATAGTCATAGTAGAAGCCGGAAATATTTGCCCTGAGACGCCGATCGAAAAGGGTCGACTTGATACCGCCCTCATAGGCGGTCACCTTCTCTGGCTTCAGAATGCCTGGAGCCCCGGCCTGTGGGAAGGTGCCAAGGTTGAAGTTGCCGGATTTGAAACCCTTCGACCAGGACGCATAGAGGAGAACATCGCGCGCCAGATCATAGTCGATCCCGAGCTTGGGCGTGAAGGAGTGAAAGGCCGCGCTGTCGTCGCGGAACGGCGAGGTCACAGCGTAATCAGGCACATAGGCCTGACTGAACACAACGCTGTCCTGGTCGTGCACGGTCTTCTTCTCGTAGCTGTAGCGCGCGCCTGCGGTCAGATGGAGCCGAGACGTGAGGTTGAAGGTGTCCTGCGCGTAGCCGGCGAGTGCATCGGTCTTGAGATTGCCGCCAAGGAAGACACCCTGCAGGAAGGCCCCGCCGGGGCCGACATCGTCCGGGCCGGCGCCGATCACGATCGGCCGAGCCCCGACGAGCTTGTTCCGGTCAGTGTCCCAGTTGAACTGAAACTCCTGTGTGAGTTGTTTCGAGAACTCTTTTTGGAAGGAGATTGTCACCAACGTGGCGCCTACCGGCTGGATGTCGTACTCGGTATTGATGTTGCTGCGGCGATAGGCGGTGATCGAGTGCAGCGACATGGTGTCGTTCAGCTCATAGGTTGCATCGACATATCCACCATAGAAGCTCGTCTTGTTGTTGGGGTCGAGGGGCGTCGCGATATCGCGCACCGGATTGCTTGGCTCAAAACCTCCGGGCAGCAGCAGCCCGAACGAGGGTTTGCCCACGCCCGGGGCGCTTTCGACACCGGCGCCCAGATAGTGGTACGCGTTGGCTCGGTCCTTCTCGTGATAATAATCGCCTTCGAGACGAATGGTCAGCCGATCAGTTGGTTTCAGCGCGATCTGGCCGCGCACCGCCTGGGAGTCTTTGTTGTCGATCCTGTGGCCGGTGACCAGATTGGTACCGTAGCCGTCGTTGTGGAAGGTCTGGAAGGAAAGGCGTGCCGAGACACCATCATTCACCGGGCCACCAAGCGCCCCTTCGAAGTTGAGCGTGCCGTAATTGCCCATCGTGCCCTGGACATAGCCATCCGGCGTGTCGCCTGGACGTTTCGTGATGATGTTGACGCTGCCGCCTGTCGCGTTCCGCCCGTAAAGTGTTCCCTGCGGCCCACGCAGGACTTCGATCCGGTCGACATCGTAGAAGCCGGCCATCGCGGCACCAGAGCGCGAGTAATAGACGCCATCGACATTGAGCGCGACGGCACTGTCGGATCCCAGCGATACCGTATCGAGACCGATACCGCGCACAGTGACGCGTGCCCGCGCGGTGACCTGCGTGAAGTTCACGTTTGGTACGCTACTCGAGATATCCGCGATACTCGTCTGACTACGCCCGAGTAGGCTGCTCGCATTGAGCGCCGTCACGGCAAGCGGCGTCTTCTGGACCGCCTCGGAGCGACGCTGAGCGGTCACAACGATGTCCTGGATACCATTTTGTGGTGGCGTTTGTGTCCGCGCAGCAGCCGCTCCGGCGGCGGGGGAAGGCGGCCCCGCGGGCGTTGTCTGCGCCCTTGCGCCTTGCATGATACATGTTGCGGCGGCGACGGCCGCCAGCGCGGCGGATTGACGAAACACACGACTGACAACCGCAGGTCTGCCCATTTCCTGTCTCCCGATCCCGCCTAGCTCAGCGGGCTGTTATGTTGTTGTTGTATTACGCGGACACGCATGATCAACGAAGTTGTCTAATCGATCAATCAGAATGATGGCGATTCGCGATGGGCTTGGCAACCTGTTTCGAAGACGAGAAGGGAGGCGTCCGACGCGCCTAGACGGCAGATGTCCTCGTGACGGCAGGCGTCTGCCGGCAGCCGAACAACGAGCTGTCGAGCTGCCTCGGCCTGGGCGCACGGGGTCAGTGCCGCGGCGGCGGTTTAGGCTGAGCTTCTACGAGGGCTGCGGCACGCGAAAGGCCAGCTTTCTGAAGCGCGGCCGCCGGTTAGACGGATCAACCTTTGGTGGCCGCCGGCATGAACTGGGTCGTGTAGCGTTCTCCCGCAACGGCACCGTCGCAGGTCGCATCTTCGAGCTCGCGCATATCCGCCGATGTCAGACGCACCTTTGCGGACGCAATATTCTCCTCGACGCGGCCGCGATTCCGCGTCCCGGGGATCGGAACGATATGCGGGCTGCGATGGAGCAACCAGGCGAGTGCGATTTGCGCCAAGGATGCGTCATGCCGATTGGCGACGGCCCGTACGACGTCTACAATCGCCATGTTGATGTCGAAATTCTCGCCCTGGAGCTTCGGCACGCCCCAGGAGCGCGCGTCGTCCGCGGGATATTCCTCGGCCCGCTTTGCCTGTCCGGTAAGGAAGCCACGACCGAGCGGGCTGAACGGGACGAAACCAATATCGAGTTCCTGAACGGCGCACAGGATCCCTTTCTCAGGCCCGCGCTCCCAAAGCGAATATTCGCTTTCGAGGGCGGTCACGGGTTGCACCGCGTGCGCTCGCCGGATCGTGTCTTCGTTGGCTTCCGAAAGTCCGAAATGAAGAACTTTTCCCTGCGCGATGAGGTCGCGGACGGTGCCCGCGACGTCTTCGATTGGAACGGTGGGATCGGGCCGATGCTGGTAGAGGAGGTCGATGCGGTCCGTCTGAAGACGTTCGAGCGACGCATCGATGACCTCGCGGATATGATCCGGCCGGCTGTCCATGCCGTTGCGCTTTCCGTTCTCGAACCGGAAGCCGAACTTGGTGGCTAACACGACCTGATCCCGCCTGTCGTGGATCGCCCTGCCGACCAGCTCCTCGTTGGTATAGGGGCCGTAGGATTCCGCGGTGTCGAGAAAATTGCAGCCGAGCGCGATGGCGTGGTGAATCGTCGCCACCGCCTCGCGGTCGTCCGAGGCGCCGTAAACACCGCTCATTCCCATACAGCCAAGTCCGAGCGCCGACACCTCAAGACCTTGTCCGAGCATCCGCTTCTGCATGTGTCTCTCCTCACGGTCGGGCCGGGCCGCATTGTCGCAATCGCTTAACAACGCGCAGTCACCATTATGTAGGATACGACAGATTGATCAATCAGAATCCGAGACACGGGCGGAAAATGAATGGAGCTATGATCTGGTCAGAGCCGAAGCCGGGCTCATTCGGCCGCGTCAGTCGAATGGGCGACGTCCCTCTGGGCCTCGACGACGGCCGGGCGGTCGGTAAGCGCCGCATGCATGACCGCAAACGAATCCGCGCCGAGCACCAGCCGGCTCGGGGCCGGTGACTCGTCGACCGTCGCAATCATCAGCTTGACCATCTTCGCGGGGTCGCCCTTCGCGACGAACGCCGGATTCTTGATCAGCGCCGCGAGGCCGCCAACGGGCGTGCCCTCATAGCCCACGACCGCCACACCAATATGATCACCCACTGCCTTGCGGAAGTTCGTTCGCGCGCCGCCCGGCTCGAGGATGGTGACCTCGATCTTGAAGGGAGCCACTTCCTTCGCGAGCGAATCGAAAATGCCTTCAAGGCCCCATTTGGTCGCGTTGTACATCGAGGCTCCCGGGTTGGTGGCCTGTCCCCCATAGGTCGACATGACGAGGAAGCGGCCGCCCCCTGCGTACGAAGATAGGGCAGGGCTGTCCGCGCAACATGGATTGGGCCGAGGAGATTGGTTTCGATCTGGTGCTGGATTTGCTCGTCCGTCAGGCCTTCGGTGATGCCGAACAGGCCGTAGCCGCCATTGTTGACGATCACATCGATGCGTCCGAGCTCGTCAAACGCTTTGGCGATCGTCCTCTTCACAGCTGGCGCGTCGGTCATATCCATCTGCCCGACCCAGAGGTGGTCGCCGTACCGGTCGGCCAAATCCTGGAGGGATGCGGCATCACGCACTGTTGCCGCGACGCGGTCACCCGCCGCGAGACACTGCTCGGACATCTCGCGGCCGAAACCGCTATTCGCGCCAGTGATAAGCCATGTGCGGGTCATAGGTGCAACTCCATTGCCAATATACGACGGCATCTGTAGCTCACGGCACTCATGAGATAATCGATCCAATCGAATATAGCCCTATGGGGATTTTCGATGAATGGCAGACCGACCCTGGCTGAATTGACGGCGCTGCGTGCGATCGCTGCCCAAGGAAGCTTCACGCGCGCGGCGGAAGAACTCGAGCTCTCGCAGTCGACGCTTAGCCACATGATGCGCACGCTCGAGTCGCGGCTTGGAGTCCGTCTGCTTCACCGGACGACCCGCAGGGTTTCGCCGACCGAGGCCGGGGAGAGACTCATCATCAGGCTGGGCTCGATACTGGGCGAATTGGACGATGCGCTCGCCGAGCTTGACGAGGCACGCGACCGACCCAGCGGGACCTTGCGCATCACCGCGTCGGACACCGTCGTCGCGCAGCTCGTCGGAACGGTGGTTCCGCACTTCCTGGCTCGCAATCCAGCCGTGACCCTGGACTTGGTCAGCGACCCTGCCTTTGTCGATATTGTTGGTGGCGGATTCGATGCAGGCATCAGGCTGGGACAGGCGGTCCCGACCGACATGGTGGCGGTACGCTTCGGCCCGCAAGCGCGAATGCTGGCCGTGGCGTCGCTGGACTATCTGCGCGGTTGCGTCGAACCGGAGACGCCCAATGATCTCGCGTAGCATAGATGTATTCGCTCGCGCACGCCGGCAGGGCGTCCCTATCGATGCAAGTTCGAGCGGGAGGCGAGGCGATTAACGTCGCGGTCAAGGGCAGAGTTATCCTCAACCGGACCGAGCATATCGTTGCGGCAGCAGTGCTCGGTTTGGGCATCGCCTTCGTCCCCAAGCTTGTCGCGCGGCCTCATCTGCAAGACGGATCGCTCCGTGCGCTACTGATAGACTGGTGTCCCGAATATCCCGGCCTCTTTCTCTATTATCCCGGCCATCGCCACGTGCCCGCCAGCCTGAAGGCCTTTATCGCATCTCTACGCGAGGCCTACCCCATGCGTAGGCCGGCTAATTGACTTCGTAATATAGAGTGATCTATCAATCAGAAATTGCCTGCTCAGGATAAGAGGTGGGCATCCGGCGAGAGGATAGCATTCATGACGATCCGGAACCTGGTCGATCCCACTGGCTCGGGCGACCAAGGCGACATGCGGGTGATCGCGATCGAGGAAGCCTTTGCCATCCCCGAATATCTCGAAGCTTTCGTCAAGGAGGCAAATTCGGGGCGGCGACCGGGTATCAAGGTTCCCGCGCTCATTCTGTCGCGACCGGAGAATGCCGGCCTGCTGTGCGATCTCAACACGAGACTGAAAAGCATGGACGACAATGGCGTAGACATGCATCTGCTGTCGCTGACCAGCCCTGGTGTCCAGATATTCGATTCAGATCTTGCAACTGGAATGGCGCGGCTGGTGAACGACCGGATGGCGGCCATCATCAAGCAGCATCCGCGCCGTTTCGGCGGCCTCGCGACGGTCGCTCCGCAGGATCCAGTGGGAGCGGCGGCCGAGATCGAGCGAGCGATCCAGGACCTCGGCCTTAATGGTGTGATCATCAATTCGCACACGAATGGCGAGTTTCTCGACGACCCCAAATTCTACCCGATCCTCGAAGCCGCACAACGGCTCAACGCGCCGATCTACATGCACCCGACATTCCCGCCCGATGCGATGGCAAGGCCATTCCAGATCTATAATCTGGACGGCGCGCTCTGGGGGTTTGCAGCCGAAACCGGCCTCCATGCCGTCCGGATGGTCATGGGGGGCGTCTTCGACCGCTTTCCCGAACTGAAGATCGTGCTGGGGCATATGGGCGAAAACCTGCCGTTCCAGCTGTTTCGTCTCGACAATGTGCTGAACTTCCTGATGTCCCATGCTCAAAAGCCGCCGGGAATGGTCGATCTCAAGAAAAAGCCAAGCGAATATATCAAGTCGAATATCTACATCACGACGAGCGGCATGTTCTGGGACCGCCTGTTGCAATTCGGCCTCGATACAATGGGTATCGATCACCTGATATTCGCCATCGACTACCCGTACGAATCCTCGAAGATCGCATGCGAATGGATCGCCAAGGCGCCTATCTCCCCGTCGGATAAGCGCGCGATCCTGTCCGGCAATACTGAGAGGCTGTTCGGCATTCGTTAGGATCATGGGCGCGGGGCACGCTCGCGCGATGACGCGACCAAGGAGACAGGCATGCACGTAGAGACACTGAGCTACCAGGCTGACGGATTGGCGATGTGCAGCGAGTTCTTCGTCGAGGAGACGAAGACAGGCAAGCGTCCCGCAGTGCTTGTTTTTCCGGAGGCTTTCGGCCTTGGAGAGCACGCGCTCGACATCGCGAAGCGTCTTGCCGAACTTGGCTTTGCTACGCTCGCATGCGACCTCCATGGCGAAGCCTCGCTTGTCACCGACTTCCCGAAGCTGATGGGCCTCATGGGACCGCTGCGCGAAGACGCAGGTGCGATTCGGGCAAGAGCGCGTGGTGCGCTGGATGCGCTTCTGACGCGCCCGGAAGTGGACGCCGGCAAGGTCGTCGCGATCGGTTACTGCTTTGGCGGCAGCATGGCGCTGGAACTTGCCCGCGATGGAGCCGATCTTGCCGGCGTCGTTGGCATCCACAGTGGTCTTACAACGCCTGACGAGAACGGCTCCGCGAAAGTGACGGCGAAGATCCTGATCCTGATTGGCTCCGAGGACAGCCAGGTCGATGCAACCGCCCGCGCTGCGTTCGAGGACGAGATGCGCAAGGCAAAGACGGTCGAATGGAGGATGAACATCTATGGCGGGGTGGTGCATAGCTTTACCAATCCCGCAGCCGACTCCTTCGGCCAACTCGACGTTTTCCGCTACGACGCGCGCGCGGACGCGCGTGCGTGGAAGGAAATGACCGAATTCTTCGACGAGGTTCTCGGCTGATCGCAGAAAACGCCGGGGAGCGAACGCTCTCCGGCGCCAAGGCGTATTCAGCCAATAGCGGTTCTAAGCGACGGGCTGCGCGAATCGGCGTAGCGGCCCTGAAGAAACAGCAGCGGGCTGTGCGGATGTTCGACGGCAAGCGAATGCACCTGGCCCAGAACGAAGAAATGGTCTCCCGCCTCGTGCACGGCGTGTAGATCGCAACCGATTTATGCGATCCCGTCGAGGATCGGAAGACCTGCTGTGGATTCCGATGATCGCGCGCAGCCATTCCGACATGATGGCGCGCGGCGTTCCGAGATTTTCACGATCAGTTGCGGTCACCCGGTCGACATGGATTGGGTGTCAGTTTCGAGGCGTGCGGTCAATCGTTGATGGACGCTTTGGTGCGCCGCAGGCTCCTCCCGCGACGGCAGCCCGTTGTCGTACGTCAGTCTCAAAATCTCGCGCACCTTGCGCATCGCTATTTGCTCCGTCGGCATTGGCCGCTCCTCCAAGAAAAGCTGCCAGCGACGACCGGATCAAACCGTCAAACAACCAGCATCTGATCGCCATCATGTCGGAATGCTGAACGCGATCATCTCGGAATCCGCACCTGCCTCCGACAGGCGATAGGGAAGTTTCTCGAACTTGTGCGGCGCCTTCGAGGCGAAGACGCCGCACAACGGTTCCTGATGCTCCGCAAGGACGTTGACGCAAAATCGGCCGCTCGCCTAGATCTTGGGCCAGCTCGCCGAGGAGCGATCGGGAAAGAAGCCCATCAGCGGCGGAGCAAGCGACACCGACGTAAGCGACCCCACGGCGAGTCCGACAGGCTTGTTCGCCTCATCCATCGCCGTGAAGACGCAGACACCGGTTGGATAATGGCCGAGAACCTGCGAAAGACAGCCGCATCAGTCGCCTCTACAGCGGTCCACTCCTGATCAGCCTTTGTCGCGAAGGACCAGCGTTTCGAGCACGCGGCGAACGCGTGCACCCGCATTGTCGGTGGAGAGATAGATCGGCTTGACCCCCAGACGGATGGCGGCCTGCGTGTTCCGCTCGACGGCGGACACCATCATTGAATCCTCGTCTTGCAGAGCATCCTTCTGCCACCGCCGCAGACCCTCATCGATCTGCTCATCCTCGAGAAGATAATTGCGGACGTTTGCAAAGAAATAATGGGTCGAGGTCTCGGTTTCTGGCGTCAGACAGTGCATCCCGCGGGTCATATTGCCCTCGACCCGCGCCTTGCCGGGAGGGCACATCGCGATCAAATTCTGGATAAGCCCGGCCGGAAGCCATTCGATGTCGGCGACCACGTCCCGGGGCTCGCCGGCCGGTACGTCAAAACGCGCCGCGAGCGCGTCTGGGAGTTGGAGCGACGGGTAGAGCCGGTGATCCCAGACCCGCTCGCCTTCCTGCCCGACCTCGATCTCACACTGCGCATCTCCAAAGTCGCCGGCAGTCGCCTTGTGCAGGAAAAGGCCGTGGCCCAGGTCCATCAGATTGTCGATCGAGAGCTTGTAATTGCCCCCGACGTGCCCGAGCCCGTAGATCGCCTTCCACGTCGGATCAGAGAAGAAGCTGAAGTCCGGGATCAGATCGGCGTTGGCGCTCGCGGCATCGCCGAGCCAGATCCAGATCGCGCCGTGCCGTTCGACCACGGGGAATGTGGCGACCTGGGCATTGGGCGGGATCTTCTGATTGCCCTGCGGATTGCGCACGCATTGACCATGCGCGTTGAATTCGAGACCATGATAGCCGCACTGGATGGCGTCGCCGACGCGCTTCCCAAGGCTCAACGGCGCGAATTTATGGGGGCAGATGTCGAGGAGCGCGGCAATCTTGCCGTTCTGGTTACGATAAAGCGCGACGGGCGTGTTGAGGATGGTGCGGCCCAAAATGGTGTCCCCCACCTCGCTCGCCCAGGCGGCGACATACCACGCGTTGCGAATGAACCCTTCGTTCTCGGTCGGTATGGTCTGAGCAGACAGCTGAAATGCAGTGGCCATAGGATCCTCTCGCGTCGGGCAGTGGGCGCTCAGGCGCGCCTTGTTTATGTATCGCGGCCGAATTTCTTCGTGAAGCCGCCCCAGCTGTCGATGTAGTTGCGCTGCCGCTCGGTTCCGTTGAGCGCGGCGTCCGTCAACGACATGGGATAGCGGGTCTCGATCATGAACACGAGCGAGTCGCTCAGCCGGATCGGGTTCTGGTCACCGACCCGACCGCCCTCATAGGACAAAGTGTCGGGCCCATGCGGCGCCCACGCATTGTGTAGGCTCGACGAACCCGGCCGGAATGCATCGCTCTTGCCGTCGTGCCTGCCTTTGACCAGCGCGAGGAACTCCGAGACGCAGTTGCGATGAAAGCCCGGGGGGCGAAATGTGTGCTCCGAGACCATCCAGCGCGGCGGCAGGATCATGAATTCCGCACTCGGGCCCGCGATACTATCCGAAGGCGCTGTAAGGGCGCAGAAAATGGAAGGCTCGGCATGGTCGAACGCGAGCGTGCCAAGAACGACGAAGCGGTGCATATCGAACTTAGAGGGTGTGTAATTGCCCCGCCATGCCACCACATCGAAGGGTGAATGGTTGAGCGTCGTCGCCCACAGGCTGCCCGCATATTTGTGAACGAGCTCGACCTCTGTCTCTTCGTCTTCGAAGGCGGCGACCGGTATCTGGAAATCCCAGGCATTCGCCTGGCCCGTCGATCCGACAAGGCCAAGGTTTGGCAACTGGAAAGGGACCCCGTAATTCTCGCAGACGAAGCCGTTGGCCTCGGCATCCAGGAGATCGATGCGGAACTTGCACCCCCTGGGAATGATCAGGATTTCGCCCGGCTCGACTTCAAGCCGGCCGAGCTCGGTCATCGTGCTGAGCCGGCCTTTCTGGGGAACGATGATCATCTCGCCATCTGCGTTCGAGAAGGCGCGGCCATCCATCGAGCGATTGGCGAGATAGACGTGCATCGCCATGCCCGTCTGCCCGGTTGCAGAGCCGTTGCCGCAAAGGGTGACGAGGCCGTCCAGAAAATCCTGCGGGGTCTCTGGCACCTCGAACGGGCTCCAGCGCATCTGGTTCGGGTTGGGAGGCGCCGCAAAGGGCGCGCTCAGGAACAGTCCGGAGTCGACCGGTGACATTTCGGGTTGGGCCGTTGACGGGCGGATCCGGTAGAGATGGACGCGCCGATTTACGCTGCGAGGGGCGGTGAAGGTGGTGCCCGACACGATCTCGTGCACGAGGCCATGGGCAGGGCGCTGCGGACTGCACTGGCCGACCGGAAGCGCGCCAAAGACCGCCTCGGATGCGAGCTCGTTGCCGAAACCCGAAAGGTACGTCAGCTCGCTGGAGGGGGACCTCTCCTGCTCGGCCACTACAGCAACGCGCTCTTCGAGCATCCCAAACTCCTAAAATCGCCGCCAGACCGCGTTTCTTACGCCTGTCCATTGCGACGGGCAGGAAACGTCGAATCTACCGCTCTGCGGCGTGTCCTATACTAGGCTTAGATTAAAAACCGCGCCGAAGTCAATCTGAATGTCTAATCAGACAGTGTTGGCAAAGGACAGCGTGGAGTGGCTCGGCGCCGGCATACCACAACGCCGATAAGGCAATTTCTGGCTGATCAATCAGATTGACAGCCGAGCTAGCAGACGCCTATCGATATAGAAAGCCCGGCGCTCTGCGAATAGGGTGAAAAGCGTGTCGAGGCGGACAGGCAAGGCGGTCATATCGATATGTCCAGTCTGCCGTGGAGGAGGAATGGCGGCTATGTCAGGCAAGGCGGCGTGGGACCGCGTCCCGATCATTTTCAGCTTCACGGAAACAGTCGCGTTCGTTGAGACCTACGGCTTCACGGGGAGCCAGGGGCGGGTTTGGCTCGAAGCCCAGCATTTCCTGCCCCTCGACCGGCCATCGAAGACGCTGTTCATCCTGATGCATCCGTCATCAATGCTGCAGCTGTTGCCGCTGCCCAATGCCATGGCGGACGCGGGTTTGCATGTGTTGTGCGCCAACAGTCGCTATGCCAAGAACGACAGCGCCCTGATCATGGAGAAGGTCGCCTACGATCTCGGGCAGTATGTCCGCTGGGGGAGGGAGCAGGGCTACGAGAAGATCGTCCTTCTTGGCTGGTCGGGGGGTGGGGCACTATCGCTCTTCTACCAGAGCCAGGCGGAACAAGCGTCCATCACGCACACGCCTGCCGGTGACTCCTACGACCTGACGTCGGCAGGTCTCATCCCCGTGGACGGGATTGCCTTCATCGCGTCCCATCTGAGTCGCGCAGAATCTCTGACCGACTTCCTGGACCCCTCGATCATCGACGAACTCGACCCCGATCAACGCGATCGCGAACTCGACATCTACGACCGGGCATGTCCGTTTCAGCCGCCTTATGATCAGGCTTACGTCGCGCGCTTCCGGGCGGCGCAGCGTGCTCGCAGTCTCAAGATCACGACATGGGCCGAAGGCATGCTGGCCCATCTAAAAGCGAAGAACGACGGCGAGATGGAGCGGGGTTTTGTCGTCCACCGCACATGGTGCGACCTCCGCTGGCTGGACATGTCGCTCGACCCGAACGGACGCGAGCCAGGCAAGACGCTGATGGGACCGCCCGCCATCGCCAACAGCGCGCCGGCAGGGCTCGCGCGCTACTCCTCGCTCCGATCCTGGCTCTCACAATGGTCGATCGACCGGTCGCAGGCGAAGGGGACCGATACTGCACCGAAAATCCGTAACGTGCCGGTCATTCAGATCGACAACCAGGCAGATGATGGCGTGCCGGCCACGCACAATCGAATCATCAGCGAGCTGCTCGGGACGGCAGACAGGGAGTGGGTCAGCATTGAGGGCGCCAACCACTATTATTCCGGCCAGCCCGTACTGCTAGCGCAATGTGTTGGTCATGTGATCGACTGGGCGCGTCGAAAGGCGCTGCTGGCCGAATAGTCGCCTCCAGGCCGCGGATCGGACCGATTCCATGATCGAACGCCAGATCGATATCGAAACCGTTGACGGACGGATGGAGACGTTCATTTGCCGTCCCGAACGGGATGGGCCGCATCCAGTGGTGATCTTTTATATGGACGCCTGGGGAATCCGTGAAGAGCTCCGGGACATGGTTCGTCGTTACGCCACGGCGGGCTATTATCTAATGCTTCCCAATCTCTATTATCGGTCCGGCATTTTCGAGCCCGGCCCGCTGCCGCACTGGGACGGGTCGGGAGAGCCACCTTTCCATCCCGTCAACGCCGCCAACGCGGCGCTGACCATCGAAGCGGTGATGAACGACACAGAGGCGTTGTTGCGGTTCATTGATGGGGATCCGGCGGCGGCCTCGGGGCCCCTCGGAGTTGTCGGCTATTGCATGAGCGGTCGCTTCGCGATCAACGCGGCAGCACGCTTTGCCGACCGCGTCGCGGCGGCCTCATCGATGTACGGGACCCAGCTCGTCACCGACCGCGAAGACAGCCCGCACCGGGTCGCCCTTCACGCGAAGGGCGAACTCTATTTCGGGTCCGCGGAGAAAGATCATTGGGCGCCGCCGGCTATGATCGAGGCGCTTGATCAGAGCCTTGCGAAGGGATCCGTTTCCTACGAGATCGAGATTTATCCCGAGGCCGATCATGCATTCGGTTTCCCCGAGCGCCCTACCTACCACAAGCCGTCGGCCGAGCGTCATTGGGAGCGGATGTTCGCGCTCTTCGATCGGCGCCTTCGCGCAAGAGACACCACGGAAAGACCATGAAGCATGGATAGCGAGACATCGGTGCTGATCGTTGGCGGCGGGCCGGTTGGGCTCGCCATGGCGCTCGAACTTGGCTGGCGCGGTATCGACTGCGTACTCATCGACCAGGGAGACGGAAAAGCGCCGCTTCCACGCGCGTCCGGCATCGCCGTGCGGACGATGGAATTCTGCCGTCGCTGGGGCATTGAGGACGAAGTCTTTGAAGGCGGCTTCCCGACCGACTACCGCCTCGACACCATCTATTGCACGAGCGTAACGGGCTACGAATTGGAGCGCAACGTCAATCCAGCAATCCGGGACCAGGAGCCGCTGGCGTTCAGTCCGGTCAATAAGCACCGTCTTCCGCAACATCTGCTCGATCCGTTGCTCGAACGCGCTGCCAAGCGCTACCGGCATGTGAAAATCCGTCGTCGTTGGCGGCTCAGCGGGTTCGAGCAGGATGCCGACGGGATCGTCGCCTCGATAGAGGCGCTCGATCAGGCGGCAGACTATGACTTCAACCGTTCGGGTGCGCCGATCGCTGTCCAGGCCGCGCAGGATGGTCCGCTTATCAGGGCACGCTACATGGTGGCGTGCGATGGGGTCATGAGCGGTGTCCGCGACGCGCTCGGTATTGGATTCGAGGGGACGGGACCTAACGGCAACTCCGTATTGGGCTATTCCATCAGTGCGTTGCTGACGATCCCTGGCCTCACCGAGCGGCATGACAAAGGCGAAGCCGAGCGTTTCGTTTTTGTCGGCCAGGAGGGGATTTGGGGAAATCTAACCACCGTCGATGGGGGAGACCGTTGGCGCCTGACGATCGCGGGCACTGTCGAGAAGCTTGACCTTTCCACGATCGACATGCCGGCGCTAGTCCGACGATCTCTGGGACGCGACGATATCCCCTTCGAGATAGAGGTGATCACACCGTGGCGGCGTCGCCAGATGGTGGCCGAGCGCATGCGTAGCGGCCGGGTGCTCCTCGCCGGTGATGCGGTGCACGCCATGTCTCCCACCGGTGGGTTCGGCATGAACACTGGTCTTGGTGACGTAATCGACCTCGGTTGGAAACTGGAGGCGGCGCTACGCGGCTGGGGAGGGCCGGGACTTCTCGATTCCTACGAGATCGAAAGAGCTCCGGTCGCCTGGCGGAACACGCGGGCTGCCGCGAGCAATTTCCACCCCTGGAGGATGACGCTGGACTTCTCGCGAATTCTCGATCCGGCTTCGGAGGCGGAAGGCGAACGGGAGGTGATCGGGCGGACGATCAAGGACGCCTTTGCGGCCGAGTGGGAGAGCTGGGGGGTGACGCTCGGCTATCGCTATGACGGCTCGCCAATCTGCGTTGCGGACGGGACTGTCCCCACACCTGACGAGCCGATGGTTTACGTTCCTTCTGCAAGGCCTGGTGGGCGCGCGCCCCATTTATGGCTGCGAAATGGCCGTTCGATCCTGGACCTGTTCGGACAGGGCTTCACCTTGCTGACATTCGACGACGACGCGACGCGCGAGGCGATCGCGCTGCACCAGCTTGCCCAAGCGCTGGCCATGCCGCTCAAAATTGTTAGGATCGCCGAGCCGGAGGCCGCAGCCCTCTACGAACGCCGTTTTGTGCTCGTTCGACCTGACGGTCATGTCGCTTGGCGGGATGATGCGATACCGGCCGATCCACAGGCCTTGCTCGATACGGTACGCGGCGCGGTCGCCGGCTGATCGGTCAACTGCGGCTTAGGGCTCAGACCCGCGGCGTCATGACGATGGGCAGGGCATCAAAGCCGAACTCGTTGAACGATCCGCCGGTATGCGGTTGAGCCGGCCTGTGGGGATCGGCGCGGATCTCGGATGCCTTTTGCGCGAGCGCGCGTATTGCGGTCGATGCTTCAAGGCGCGCTAGCCAGTTCCCAAGGCAGGAGTGGATGCCCTGTCCGAACGCGCTGTTTGTCCTGCGTTTGACATCCGGATCGAACACCTCGGGGTTTTCAAAGAATTCCGGGTCGCGATTGGCCGACGCGAGCATCAGCCGGACGATGGCACCTTCGGGGATAGGCTCTCCCGCGATCTCGACCGGGCGGGTCGTAATCCGATGGATCCGGTGAAAGGATGGACGGGTCCGCAAGACCTCTTCCAGGAACCGCGCGGCGAAGCCCTCTTCATCAGCGATGCGATCCTGATCCTGGGGGCGCTGGAGCAGCATGAAGATCGAATTTCCGATGAGGTTGGTCGTAGTCGAATGGCCCGCGACCAGGAGCAGGATCGCGAAATTGACCAGCTCTTCGTCGCTCAGCGCGCCGTTGCGGTGTTCCTCGGCAAGCCCGGAGAGCACCTGGCCATCGACATAGCCGCGTGTTTCGATCAATCCGACAACGAAACGCTTCAGCTCCTCGGTCGCGGTCCGCGCCTCTTCGCTCGGCGCGATGCCGAGTTGAAGGGCGCGCACATAGGCGACGAAGTGGTGACTCAGTCCTCGCAGCTTTTCCACGTGCAGCCCCGAGATGCCGAGCAGCGCGCCGATCGCTTCGATCGACAAGGGACCGGCGAAGTCCTCGATCACATCGAGGTGGCCGCGCGCGAACCCGGCGTCGATCAATCCGCCGGCAAACTGGGCGATGCCATGCGCCATCGGCTGGACGGCAATGCGCGTGAACATCGTGCCGACCATCCGGCGTAGCCGCTCATGTTCCGGCGGGTCCGAGAACAGCATGTTAGGCAGCGGCGTATGCCGGTTGGAGAAGGTGCGGGGATCCATCAGCACCTTCACGATGTCCGCCCGCCGACTGAGAACCCAGCAATCCTGCCCGCCGACGCTTGTTCTCAGTACCGGGCGGCGCGCACGCAGCATCGGGTAGAACGGGTACGGATCCTTCTGGATTTCAGGATCCGCGAGATTGAAATCCTCGGGAGCAAGCGCTGTCGCGATGGTCATCTCAGAGACTCTTGGGCGTTACATATTCCAGACGATATCCCTCCCCCCAGCGGCGCACATAGCCAACCGAGGGATGAGGAAAGTGCATCGTGCAGACCAAGGTCTCCGTATCGGCGAACTTTTCAAGGAATTCGCGGCGTGTGGCGGCTGCCCTCGTTGGATCCTCGTCTGTGAACATCAGAATATCGGGATACTTGGCCTGGATCGGCGAGTGAATCAAATCGCCCGTAAAAACAGCGAGATCGCGATTGCGCCCAGCCAGCACGGCGCTGTGACCAGGCGTATGCCCGGGCGTCGGGAGGAGCCGGAAATAATCGCCCAAGGCGTGCGTGGCGCTGACGAAGTCGACTTTGCCGGCATCGACTAGGGGCTGCACGCTTTCCGCGAAGGACGCGGTGAAGACATCGGAGATCGGGAGCCCCGGCTCATGGTTCTTGGCGAAGTCTCGCGTAAATACGAACTCCTCGTCGACCATCAGATGGCGGGCATTGGGAAAGGTCGGCACCCATTTTCCGTCTTTGAGCTGCGTGTTCCAGCCGACATGGTCTGCGTGAAGATGCGTACACAGGACATAATCGATGTCGTCGACTGTCAGCCCGGTTGCATCAAATGCGTCCATCCACCGCGAGTCGGTCTTGTTGTGCCAGGTGTCGCGCATCGCGATGTTCTTGTGGTTGCCGATGCAGCTGTCGATGAGGACGCGATATTTCGGCGTCTCGACAATGAAGGAGTGATAGCTAAGTATGACCTTTCTTGTGTCCGGCTCGAGGCCATCCTTGGAGAACCAATCGAGATTCTCCTCGACGAGCTCCAGGTCGAGCCCAGGCATGAAGCGCTCGATCGTATTATAGGCGTGCTGCTCTTCGACGATCTTGTGGATGACCATGTCATCCAGCTTCCACGGCTCACACATCGGCATCCTCCAGATCTTCCGGCTCCGGTTGATCCGGGCGGTGCGGTTTCAACTCGCTTGCCTGATCATTATGACTGATCGATCCATCAATGTCTAGTAAGGGCGCGGCAATCAAACCAGGTGTGGACAAGGCGACCCGCATCCTCGTATTCTTTCCCTGCGCGCCGAAGATGGCGCTCAGGCGCTTTCGGCCTACTGGTGCTTTGGCATTGACAAGACGCCGGATTCGCAAATAGTGCCTGATTGATCAGTCAGAAAGAGAGGGTGAGAGGATGAGGGGTGTTTCAGGCCCGATAAGCCTGTCTCCGTACGACTGCAGCAAATTCGCCGGATGTGCGAAGAATTCTTGCGTGCTTGGTCCTAGCCTCGCATCCATGAGAGCAGGAGTCTAGCAGGATGCGGCCACTCGAAGACCTCTTTGTGCTCGATTTTTCGAGCTTGCTGCCGGGGCCGATGGCGTCGCTGTTCCTGGCGGAGGCCGGGGCGGATGTCCTCAAGATCGAACGGCCACAGGCGGGTGACGATATGCGTCACTATGAGCCCTCATGGAGGGCATTCGGCGCGACGTTTGCGCTGCTCAACCGCGGCAAGCGGAGCATAGCGATCGATCTCAAGGATCCCGCCATGCTCGACACACTTCGTCCTTTGATCGAGCGGGCCGACGTGCTGATCGAACAGTTTCGACCTGGCGTCATGGACCGGCTGGGCCTTGGCTACGAGACGATATCGAAGATCAATCCGCGTCTCGTCTATTGCTCGATCAGCGCCTACGGCCAGTCCGGTCCGCGCCGCGAGGCCGCCGGGCACGATATCAATCTCTATGCAGAAACCGGGCTCCTCTCGCTGGCGAGCCCGCGCGACGGCGAACCCGTCATGCCGCCGTCGCCGTTCGGCGACATTGCGGGCGGGTCCTATCCCGCGGTCATCAACATCCTTTTGGCGCTTCAAGAGCGCGAGCGCTGCGGTTCGGGCCGTCATCTCGACATCGCGCTGGGTGACAATCTGTTCACGCTGGCTTATTGGGCGCTGGCGCAGGGTTGGGGGACAGGGCGCTTCCCCGGCAATGGCGACCATCTGGTGACAGGAGGTTCGCCGCGCTACCGTCTCTACCGGGCGAAAGATGGCGGCGTCATCGCCGCCGCGCCTATCGAGCCGAAATTCTGGGCAAGTTTCTGTGATATCATAGGGCTCGCCCCTGCGTTGCGTGACGATGGACAAGATCCGCAGGCGACGATCGCCGCCGTTTCAAAGATCATTGCTGGCGAGGACGCAAAGCTGTGGGCTCAGCGTTTCGAAACTGCGGACTGTTGCTGCACGGTGGCGGCGAGACTTGAGGACGCTATCGCCTCGCCCCACTTCCAGTCCCGGGGCCTGTTCGCGAACTTTGTCTCGAACGAGCGTGGCGAAACGATCCCTGCACTGCCCGTCCCGATCGACCCATCCTTTCGCTCGCCGCCCGGCTCGACCCTTTCCGCGCCGGTGCTTGGCGAATTCGGAACAGCCGCGTGATGGAGACCGCGACCATTCATACCAAGGCTCGCACCGCGGCGCACGAGAAAGCCGGGCTTTGGCCGGGAGAAACTCTGTTCGATGCGTTCGAGGGCGCTCTGTCGCGCACGCCGGACAAGATATTGGTGATCGGCGGCGAGAAACGCTGGACCTACCGCGATGTCGCCGATCGCGTCGAGCGCCTGGCGGGATCACTCGCCGCCAAGGGGATCGTCGCGGGTGACGTCATCTCGATCCAACTGCCCAACTGGTCTGAATTCCTTCTGATCCACCTCGCCGCCACCCGCCTTGGTGCGGTGACCAACACGCTGTTGCCGATCTATCGTGCAAAGGAGCTGCGGTACATCCTCTCGTTCGCATGCGCCAAGATGGTTTTCATCCCGGCAACGTTCCGGAAGTTCGACTACCCCGCTCTCTATCGCGAGATGTTGCCGGATTTGCCTGACCTCGATCACATATGCGTAATCGGGGACGACGTCCCGCCCGATATGGTCGATTTCGCGGATCTGCTCGCCACCCCAAGCAAGGGGTCGGCTCCTCGCCATCGGGCTGACGGCAATGCGGCGAGCGTCCTCATTTTCACATCGGGGACCGAGTCCACGCCGAAGGGCGTCCTCCACAGCCACAACACGCTGATGTTCGGTAACCGCACGGCAGCGAAGTTGCTGGGACTTACGGCTGATGAAATCCTCTGGTCGGTTTCGCCTATCTCCCATGCCACAGGTTTGGAGTGGGGTGTCCGACAGGCCATCGTGCTCGGCGGGACGATCGTATTGCAGGACGTCTGGGACGTCGAGACCGCGCTGGATCTGATCGAGCGCGAACGCTGCACACTGACGACTGCGGCTGCGAGTTTCGCCGCGATGCTGCTCGAATCCAAAAGTCTCGATCGACGGGATCTTTCGAGCTTCCGGACGTTTCTATGCGGAGGCGCCACCATCCCCTCGGAGCTTGGCGAGGCGATGCGCGCGCGTATCGGCTGTATCCTTTATCCCTGCTGGGGCATGTCGGAATGCTTCGCGGCGACGATGTGCTCGACCGACGATCCCGAAGACAGGCGTTGGGGCACGGACGGCCGTGCCTTGCCTGGCTCGGAGACGGCGATTTTCGATGACGACCGGATCACGATCCTGCCAGTTGGCAAGATCGGCGAAATCGCGACCCGCGGCCCGCACGTCGCGCTCGGCTATTTCAACGACCCTGAACGCAGCGCCGACACCTTCCGCGACGGCTGGCTCTTCTCGAACGATCTGGGAGTGATGGACGACCAGGGATATCTTCGTGTCGTCGGCCGCAAGAAGGACATCATCAATCGGGGTGGGCTCAAAATCAGCGCCAGCGAGGTCGAAGAACTGCTGCTGAAGCACCCCGCCGTGCGCGCGGCCGCCTTGGTCGGCTTGCCCGATGCCCGTCTGGGCGAGCGTGCCTGCGCGTGCGTTGTCGCGGCACCCGGCGCGATCGTGACCCTGAAGCTGCTGGTTGATGCGCTGAGGGCGATGGGCATGTCCGATTACAAGCTTCCCGAGTCTCTAGCGCTGGTCGACGAGCTTCCCATGACGCCAACCGGAAAGGTGCAGAAGTTCCAGTTGCGCGACGGGCTCTTGGCGGGCCGCATCGAACGGAGCGCAGCATGACCGGGGCATCACCTCTTGCTGGCCGGATCGCGGTGGTGATCGGCGGCGGTGGCAGCATTGGAGGTGCGTGTGCGCATGCGCTCGCAGGGGCCGGAGCGCGCGTCGCGATCGTCGACCGCGACGCCAGCGCCGCCAACGCTGTGGCCACGCCGCTCGAGGCCTTCGCGCACGCCGCAGATTGTGGTGACGAAGCGTCCCTTTTCGCGGCGCGAGACGCCATCGAACGGGCGTTGGGACCGGCCGACATTCTGATCCATTCGAGCGCAGTCTTTCAGTCTCTGATCCCGGCAGCCGCCCTCCCGATGCGGAAATGGGATGAGGTCGTACGCGTCGACCAGCGGGGCGTCTTCCTGGCCTGCCGGATCTTCGGCGAGACGATGATCGCACAAGGCGGCGGCGCCATCGTCAACGTCGCATCTGTCGCCGGCATGCGGTCCTTTCCGCTACACGCTTATGCGGCGGCAAAAGCGGCCGTCATTGCGATGAGCTCCAACCTCGCCGCCGAGTGGGGCGCGTCCGGCGTGCGCGTCAATGCGTTGTCCCCGGGCTTCACCCGCACCGCCGCCGTGCAGGCCGCGATCGATGGTGGTTCCCGTCACGATCGCCCGATGGTGGAGGGGACGCCTCTGGGCCGGCTCGTCGAGCCTGAGGAGGTCGCGCAAGCCGCTTTGTTCTTGGCCTCGCCGGCGGCGAGCGCGATCACGGGCATCAATCTGCCTGTCGATTGCGGCTGGCTCGTCGGCGCGCCCTGGCAGGCCTACGGAGGCCTTGGCGCACTTCAAACCCAAAACGGGGCGGGTTCATGATCCCCGCCGCGAAGATTTTCAGGAGATAAGCTCGTGCCGACTGTCCCGCGGACGCTCTTCGGCGAGGAGCATGAGGCATTTCGCGATGTCATCCGCCGCTTCATCGAACGCGACGTCATGCCCCATTATCGCGAGTGGGAGGATGGGGGCATGGTTCCCCGCGAAGCATGGCTGAGAGCCGGTGAAGTCGGAATGCTCGGCCCCGATGTGCCCATCGAATATGGCGGTCCCGGCGGAGACTTTCTGTTCAACGCCATCGTCCATGAGGAACTGGCCTATGCGGGCGCCGCAAGCTTCTCGGCGTGCCTCGTCGCCCATAACGACATCGTCACCTCTTATCTGGTCAAGCTTGGGACCGAAGAACAGAAGCAACGCTGGCTCCCTGGCATGGTGACGGGCGAGGTCATTGCCGCGATCGGGATGAGCGAGCCGGGCGCCGGCAGTGATCTCAAAGCGCTGCGCACGACCGCCCGGCGTGACGGCGAAGACTATGTTCTGAATGGCCAGAAGACGTTCATAACTAATGGTCAGAACGCGGACCTGGTGATCGTTGCGGCGAAGACCGACGTCGCCAACGCTGGCGTGAGCTTGTTCCTGCTCGACGCGCGAAGCGAGGGATACCGGCGTGGCCGCGCCCTCGAGAAAGTAGGACAGAAAGCTGGCGATACGGCAGAGTTATTCTTCGACGATGTGCGCCTTGCCGCCGGCACTTTGATCGGAACTGAGAATAAGGGCTTCCGCGCAATGATGGAGTTGATGCCACGCGAACGCGTCGCGATCGCAATGTCCGCAATCGCCGAAGCCGAGGGTGCGCTCGACTGGGCGATTGAGCACGTAAAGACCCGCGAGGCATTCGGGCAGCGTATCGCCGATTTCCAGACGGTCCGGTTCAAGATCGCCGAACTGGCTACCGAGGTCGGCGTGGCGCGCGTGTTCACGGATTGGTGCCTCGAGCACAGCGTTGCAGGCGATCTCGACTTCACCAATGCGGTCATGGCCAAGCTCTGGGTCACCGATATCTCCTACAAGGTGATTGACGAGTGCCTCCAGCTCTTCGGCGGTTACGGCTATATGCGAGAGTATCCGATCTCTCGCGCCTGGGTAGATGCCCGCATCCATCGGATTTACGGCGGCACCAACGAAATCATGAAGGATATCATCGGCAAGCGCCTGCTCGGCTGACCGAGCGCATCGCGACTGCACATGAGAGCGTTTTGACTGATCGATCACTTTGTGATCATAGAGAAGCCGGGATCGGCTCCTCGGCTGAATCTGGAGAATGACAATGACCGGCGGGGCAATCGATTACTGGACGAACATCTTCACGCCTGAAGGTCTGCGGAAGATGTACATCGAGAACCCGGAGCTCAGCCATCTTGTGCGTTGGTGGAACATGGATGAGCGTCTGAAGGGCTACACGCCCCAGGAATTCGTCCAGCACATGGACGATCTAGGCATCGACAAGACCTATGTCCCCACGTTCAAGATGCAGAGCTATCGGACGCGATCGTTGTTGCTCGACGTCACCGTGGATTCGGTGCGCGACATCATGGACCAGTGTGGGGGCAGGGTAGGCGGCCTGTACGGCTATGACGTTGGACGCGGCTGGGAAGCGGTTAAGGAATTCGAGACCGCCGTGAAGGAATGGGGGTTCGCCGGCGGCCATCTTCACGCGAACGGCTGGGCGATCCCGCTCAATCATCGCGAACTCTTTCCATTCTATGCAAAATGCTGCGAGCTCGACGTCCCGATCGTATTGCAGTGTGGCCATTCCGCGGAGCACATGCCTTCCGAGGGGAGCAGGCCGATTTATCTGGACGATGTCGCCCTCTATTTCCCAGACCTGCGCATCGTTGCCTCGCACACCGGCTGGCCGTGGAACGAGGAGCTGATCGCCATGGCCTGGAAGCATCCCAACATCTATATCGGATGCGGCGCCCATGCGCCGAAATATTGGAACAAGGATCTGGTCCAGTTCCTCAACAGTCGCGGCCAGGGCAAGGTTCTTTGGGGCAGTGACTTCCCCGTGGTCACGCACAAGGACAGCCTGGATCAGTTGGCTGCGGTGCCACTCAAGGACAGCGCACGGGCGCAGTTGATGCGCGGCGCTGCCGAAAAAGTTTTCAAGGTCTGAGACGGACATGACCGCTACTCCGGCCCCTTCGGCCCGTGCATTCGCACCGCTGTTCGCGTCGCCGACCGCCTATCGCGTCGATAAGGTTCGGCCGATCGAGGAGGCGCTTCGCACGCATGTGCAGCCGGGCATGACGCTGCATTTCGCGTATAATCAAGCGCGCCCGATGGCGCTCAGCAACGCGCTGGTGCGCGTGTTCGGGGGAACGAATCCCGGCTTCACGATCGTGGGTGCCGGCTTCGTTTCGAACCAGGCGGCGTTTTTCTCAAGCGGCATCGTCAAGAAACTGATCGCATCTTTCGTGGGTGAGAACTATCCCGCCCCGTCGCCCAATCGTATCATCCAGGAGGCGATCAATAGCGGGGCGGTTGCAATCGAGAACCAGTCGCTCCTGGTCGTGACGCAGCGGATTGCTGCTGGTGCCTATGGCTTCCCCTTCGCGCTTACCCGATCGCTCAAAGGCAGCTCGATCGCGGAGACAGACAGCTTCACCGAGATCGATGACCCGTTCGGTTCCGGTGACAGGATCGGGGCTGTGCAGGCGATCGTGCCGGACGTGACCCTCGTCCACGCGCTGGCTGCAGACCCTCAAGGCAACCTCCTGATCGCCCCCCCCTTTGGGGACGGCGAGGTGGCGGGATTCGCTGCGCGCTGCGGCGTCGTTGCCACCGCGGAGAAGATCGTCTCGCCTGACGTGATCCGGGAATATTCGCATCTCTGCCAGATCCCCGCCCATCGGGTGCTGAGCGTGTCCGAAGCTTTCTTGGGATGCCATCCGTACGGCATTTATTCCCCGCATGGACTGGGCGTCCCCTATGTCGAGGACTATGAGTTCTTCCGGACGCTCCAGAAAGCGACGAAATCGCCCGAGACGTTCGACGCCTGGGTCTCGGAATGGATTTTCGGCGTGCGCGACCAGGACGAGTATGTCGGCAAGCTTGGCGTGAACCGCGTCCGTGCGCTGCAAGGGGGCGCTGCCCAGGACGCGTGGAAGCTCGACGTCGCCGCCCCGGCGATCGTCGCCGCGCGCAGCGATGGGCATGATGCGATCGACACGATGGTGTCAGCTGCCGCCCATATGCTGGAGGCCCGCGTCAAGGCGCACGATCATGCCGTGATCGCCTCGGGCGTCGGCTATGCCAACCTGGCGGCGTGGCTTGCGGCATCGCGACTGCAGCAGGACGAGGGGCTTCCGGTCGAGCTCGTCGCCGAGATCGGCCTCTATGGCTTTTTCCCAAAGCCCGGCGAGCCCTTCATCTTCAGCAACCGCAATATTCCGACCTGCAAAGCACTGACGACAGCAGAGGCGGTTCTCGGGCTCCATGTTTCCGGCCGGCATAATCGCTGCCTTGCCATCATCGGTGCCGCCCAGATCGACGCAGGTGGCAATATCAACTCTACCTACGGGAGCGACGGTCGCTTTCTGGTGGGATCGGGCGGTGCTAACGACATCGCATCGGCGGCGGCCGAGATCATTGCGATCAGCCAGCAGTCGAGCAAGCGTCTTGTCGACACGCTTCCTTATATCACCAGCGTCGGTGATCGCGTCTCAACGCTCGTCACCGATCTCGGCATTTTCGAAAAGCGCGACGGCCGTTTCGTCTTGACCCATTATTACGCAGAAACCGGCGATACCGCAGAGGCGGCGATAGCTCGCATTCGAGCGACATGCGAATGGTCGGTCGAAGCCGACGACGGGCTGAAGCTCTTGCCAGGGCCGACCGCGGAGGAGCTTTTCCGCATTCGTCTTTATGATCAGCGGCGCGAGTTTCTAACCTCGGCCCGATAGTCGAGCCTTGGGAGGCAACATGTTCGATTTGGAAATCAGCGACCAGATCGCAACGATCACGCTCCGCCATCCGCCCGTCAACGCCTTGTCACGCGCCTGGGCGGAGGCGTTTCATACCCTCCTCGATCAGCTTGACCGCTCCTCCGGCTGGCGAATCCTTTGCATTCGAAGCACCCTCAAGCTCTTTTCGGCGGGCGGCGACATCAAAGAATTCGCGGCACGCCTGACCGAACCCAACGCTGGCGATTTGCTGGCCGAGGAGGCGCATGTTTATCAGGGGCTTTTCGATCGTATCGAACGTATGCCCCAGATTTCGATCGCGCTGGTCCAGGGCGTCGCCGCCGGCGGCGGCTTCGAACTTGCTCTGGCTTGCGACATGCGAATCGCCGGCACCCGATCGCGTCTCGGCCTCCCGGAGGTTGGCCTCGGCTTGCTTCCTTCGGCTGGCGGCACGCAGCGTATGACCCGTCTTGTTGGCCGCGGTCGTGCACTGCGACTGATCGGCGGCGCCGAGCTTGTTTCAGCCGACGATGCGCTGGCTCTCGGCCTCGTCGAGTGGGTCGTGCCCGACGATCAATTCGAGGCGGCGGCGGGCACAATTGTCCGGCGCTACGTCGACAGGCCCTATGAAGCACTCCAGGCAGCGAAGGACTGCATCTCGGCCGTCGGTGATCCTGACAAAGATGGATCCGCGCTAGAAGTGGAAGCTCCCAGGCGTTTGATGCAATCCTCCGAAACGCGACGGAAACTCAACGATTTTATCGCCGAGAGCGAACGCAAGAAAACACAGTAGTTCGGTTCCGTCTGATTGAACAATCAGATTGACTCACGTCCGGCTTTCGGCCTAGTTTCACACCATTCGAAAAACGTGCACCACCGCACGAAAGGGAGAGCAGATGGACCTCAATCTCGCGGACAAGAGCGTCATCATCACCGGTGGCGCTTCCAACATCGGCCGGGCGATCGTTCACGCCTTTGCCGCGGAAGGGGCCAAAATCGCCATTGCCGATATCGACACGGCACAGGGCGAGAAGGTTGCCCAGGAAGCGCGCAACCTCGGCGCTGCGTCCGTGTTGGTCCAAAAGTGCGATGTGTCGAAGATCGAGGACGTGAGCGCGCTCGTCAGCCGTGTCGAGGACGAACATGGCGCATGCGACGTCCTTGTCAACAATGTTGGCTGGACGATTATCGGGCTCTTCACTGAGCAATCGCGCGAGCAGTGGCAACGCGAAATCGAGATCAACCTGTGGGGCATGATCAACTGCACGCGTAGCGTGATCGACAAGATGATCGAGCGCAAATCAGGCGTCGTCGTGAGCCTGGGCTCGGATGCCGGCCGAATGGGCGAACACAAGGAAGGCGTCTACGCGGCCTGCAAGGCCGGCGTCGCCGCGCTGACCAAGACTTTGGCGCGCGAATATGGGAAATATGGGCTCCGCTTCAATGTCGTGAACCCTGGCACGACGATGCCGGATTCCGATGAAGAGGCCGGCGAGCAGAGCATGTGGCGCAATGGCCAGGCACCGTGGCGTGCCGAGGAAATGCGCGCGAAGGTTGCGAAGGCCTACCCTCTTCGCCGTATCGCCAAGCCGTCCGAGGTGGCATCGGTTGTGCTCTTCATGGCGTCGGATGGTGCGAGCTTCATGACTGGCCAGACGATCAGCGCCAGCGGCGGCTACACGATGATCTGAGGCGTGGGGGGCAACATGAAGCGTGAATATGATCTCAATGCACCATTTTCGGGTTCGGTGCCCGTGGAGGATCTCGCAGGCAAGGTCGCGATCGTCACGGGCGCCAGTCGCGGCATCGGCCGCGCGATCGCGCGGCGATTTGCAGATGGTGGTGCCAAGCTCGTCTTGACGTCCACGAGTGAAGCCTCAATCCAGGAAACAAAGTCGCTGCTGCTCACGTGCCGGACGGACAAGGTCGCTACCGTGGCGACCCCGGATGGCGACGCGGCAAGCGTCGTGTCGACGGCGCTCGACACCTTCGGCCGCATTGACATCATCGTGAACAATGCGGGCACGACGAAGACCGGGGACTTTCTCGAGCTCACCGACGGCGACTGGGCGGATGGCTACGCAACGAAGGTCTTCGCCGCGATGCGCCTTTGCCGGGAGGCTTGGCCATCGCTTAAGGAGGTCGGTGGATCCATCATCAATATCGGCGGCGCCGGTGGCCGCACGCCCGATCAGTTCTTCACCATCGGCGGCTCCGTCAATGCGGCTGTAATGGCGTTCACCAAAGCGCTTGCGCAGCGCGGTATTCAAGACGGCGTCCAAGTCAATGCGGTCAATCCAGGCCTTATCAAGACCGATCGCCTCAAGCGCCGCATCAGCGAGGGCGCGGAGCGCTGGGGTGTCTGCGAGGCCGTGGCCGAGGCACGGCTGCTGGTCGAGCACAGGATCGCGCGATTTGGCGACCCATCCGAAGTGGCCGAGCTGATCGCCTACATCGCGTCACCGAGCGGACGACTTCTCCAGGGGGCTCTGATCGATGCTGACGCCGGCTACACGAAGGGCATTTAGAACAAACATGGTGCTCGATGGAGAGGAGAGATGGATTTTCATGAAGTGGGTCACGTCCCTGCGGGACTAACCTTTCAATGTATTCTGTCGGCGATCTCGCTCGCGGTTTGCGCCGTCGTCATCTATTTTGTCTGGCCGTGACGCATGGCTAAAGTTGGGCGGTTACCAGATCGGACCATCGGCCAAGGCAATCGTCCGGGGACCGATAGGGTGCCCGGTCATAGCGTTTACGGGATCCGAGTACATTATGGCTGATGGTCTATCTGATTTTGCCGATCTGATCGCGGACTCGAGGTGGGAGGCGCTGCCTGAGGATGTTCAGCGGCACACTGTGCGGACGTTCGTCAACTTCCTCGGCTGCGCAATCGGTGGCGGACAGCACGACGCCGTCGAGCGGGCAGAGCAGGCGCTCCTGCTCCAAGGAACAACCGGAAGAGCCTTTGTTGTTGGGCGCGGCGCGGGTTATCCTCCAGCAGTCGCGGCTTTGTTGAACGGTGTCGCCGGTGCGGTGAACGCGTTCGACGACACCCACGCGCAGGCGACAATCCATGCCGGGCCCCCGGTCGGAGCGGCATTGCTGAGCCTCATCGGGGTGCTCGATACCCCGGTTCGGGGAGCAGACTTTCTTGCCGCTTACGCTTGGGGTCTCGAGCTTGCTTTCCGGCTGAGCAAGGCGGTTTCTGTGGCACCGGCGAACGGCGACCTTGGCTGGTCGCAAACCGGCATCGCAGCGCCCGTAGGCGCCGCGGCTGCATGCGGTCGCCTGCTTGGACTGTCCCCCAAGCAAATCCTTTGGGCGATCGGCATTGCCGCCAGTCTCGCCTGCGGACAGCGCGCGGCGCACGGCACGATGGCGATGCACCTCGCGCCTGGCCGCGCGTCTGCCGCGGGCTTGGAGGCGGCCTTGCTGGCACGAGCGGGATTTACCGGGCCTGAAGCTGGTATCGACGGTAAGATGGGGTACCTGGCGCTCTTCGCTAAGGAGGCCGCGCCCGAATATCTCACCGACGGTCTCGGAGAGCGTTTCGAGTTGCTTGCCAATATGTTCAAGCCCTATCCTTGCGGTATCGTTTTTCACGCCGTCATCGATGCATGCCTGGCGCTGAGCACGACGCAGGGGCTGTCTGCGGATTTCGTCGAGAGCCTGATCGTCGAGGTGCCGGAGATCGCGATCCGTCTGGCCGACAATCCTCAACCCGACGGCGTGTTCGCAGCCCAGGTCAGCATTCAGCACTGGGCGGCAGCGGCGCTGCTGCGCGGCAAGGCCGGGTTGGAGGAAGGCTCTTTGGCGGCTGTTCTTGATCCTCAGATCGTCGTTTTGCGGGAGAAGTGCAGGCTGGTTTCTCGCGCTGACCTCGGAAGCGACGCTGCGGTCGTGACACTGCGCTTCGATGGCGGTCGCTCGCGATCGGTGGAAATCACACATGGAATCGGGAGCCTAGCAAATCCGATCGGCGACGCCGGTATCGCCGGAAAATTCCTTGAGCAGGCGTCCCGGCTCCTAGGGGACGAGGCTGCGAAGGCCTTGCTCGCTCAGTGTTGGGCGATTCCCGATTCGGACAATATCGAGCAAATAGTCTCTGCGCTCGCCGGGGACGTGGAAAGGAAGAAGCAATGACGACGGTCCTGACCAACCGCTGGCCTGATGGCGGGGTGACCGTGACACCCTATTGGGTTTACACGGACGTGGCCGTCTACCAGCGGGAGTTGGAGCGCATCTGGTACGGCAAGCACTGGCTCTATTGCGGCCTCGAAGCTGAAGTGCCGAAGGTCGGCAACTACCGCACCGTGACACTTGGCGAGCGACCCGTGATCATGGCGCGCTACGGCGAGGGCGATGGCGAAATCTCGGTGGTTGAGAACAGCTGTGCGCACCGTGGTACGAAGCTCTGCTGGGATCGCAGCGGCAAGGTCGACAATTTCACATGCCCCTATCACCAGTGGAATTATGAACTGACAGGTGAGCTGACGGGCGTGCCGTTCCGGCGCGGCATCCGTGGCGAAGGCGGCATGCCTAAGGAGTTCAAGCCAAGCGAGCATGGCCTCAACCGGCTCAACGTCGAGGTCGTCAACGGCGTCGTCTGGGCAAGCTTCGCGCAAGACACGCCGAGTTTCCGGGACTATCTCGGGGAGAAAATGTTCGACTTCTACGGCCGCATCTTCAACGGTCGGAAGCTTCGTGTCATCGGCTACAACCGTCAGCGCATCAACGGTAACTGGAAGTTGATGCTGGAGAACAACAAGGATCCCTACCACGCTGCCTTATTGCACGTTTTCTTCGCGACCTTCGGGCTCTTCCGGCCCGACCAGGCGAGCCAGCTCGAAATGGATGAGAAGGGGCGGCACGCCTGTCTCATGTCCATCTTCAAACCCGGCGGGACAAATGATGTCGCGGGCTCGCTCGCGGCCCTCGACGACACGCTTACGCTTCAGGACGCCCGCATCATCCAGGCGGTGAAGGAGCTTTCGGGCGAGGAGACGGTTCGCGCCAACACGATTTTCCCGAGCATCATTCTGCTTCAGCAGGTCAATTCGATGCAGGCCCGTCAGATCGTGCCGAAGGGGCCGGGCGCTTTCGACTTCATGTGGACTCATTTTGGGTTTGAAGACGATGACGAGGAGATGCAGGCTCGCCGCGTGCGGCAGGCCAATCTCTTCGGGCCGTCGGGTTTCGTCTCCGCGGACGATGCGGAGGTCGTGCGCATGGCGCAGGAAGGCTTCGAGGAGCAGGCGCACGATGCTGCGGCGCTGATGTTGATGGGGGGCCGTGACGTCGCCAGCAGCAACAGCATGGCCACCGAGACTGCCATTCGCGGGATGTATCAATATTATCGCTCGGTGATGGAGCTGTGAGCAGCGTGCAGGACTGTAACGACATCGCTCCGACCTCGGAGGCGCTTCAGCTTTTCTATGCGCTTTATCACGAGGCGCTCGATGATGTCCGTCTCGACGAATGGAGCGGGTTCTTCACGCAGGACTGCCTCTATCAGGTCATCGCCCGAGAAAATTGGGACGCCGGTCTCAGGCTCTGCTTCATGCAGGCCGAAGGCAAGGGCATGATCATCGACCGTGTCCAGGGGATCCTGCGAACGCAGCAGTTCGGACCGCGAACGTATCGGCGCTTCTTTTCGGGTCTGCGCATGACGGGAACGGAAAGCACAGACATCCTCGTTCGACAGAATGTCCTCCTCGTACAGACCCTGATGGACCAGCCGTCCCTCATCTTGTTGTGCGGTGTCGCCTACGACCGCCTGGTACGCGCCGACGATCGGCTCCTGTTCAAGCAGCGCATCGTTGTTGCCGACAGCGAGCTCATTGAAAACTCGTTGATCTATCCGCTATGACAGAGGATCTCCGCTGGCAGACCGTCGCATCGCTGACCGACCTGAAGGCCGCTGACGGCGGCATTGCCTTCGCGACCTGGGACCGCTTCAGGATCGCGTTGTATGTCGTCGAGGGCGAGGTCTTCGCGACAGCAGATCTCTGCACGCATGGCGGCGCGCGCCTCTCGGAGGGCTATCTGGAGGGCTACCTGATCGAATGTCCGCTCCACCAGGGGCTTTTCGACGTCCGCACCGGCGCCGTCGCAGGCTTGCCATGCAAGAAGCCCGTCCGGACCTTTCCGGTGAAGGTGGACAATGATGCGGTCCTGGTCGGCTTCCCGCCGCTGCGGCTCCCCGATGCCGCTCCGGCCGCCGGATCCTGAAGTCGATAGGAGGCCAATATGTCTGCCGAAACCAAGCCGATCGGCTTCATGGGCGTTGGGGCGATCGGGAGACCGATCGCCGAGCGGCTGCTAGACAGGACCCCGCTCGTTATCTGCGATCCAAGCGAGGCTGCGTGTGACCATTTCGCGGGCAAGGCAGAATTCGCCGCAGCGCCGAGCGAACTGGCCGGCCGGGTCGAGACGATCTTTGCGTGTCTTCCTTCGCACCAGAGCTACCGCGCCGCCGTCCTCGCCTCGGATGGAATATTGTGCGGCACACGTCTGAAGACGTTCGTCCATATCGGAACAACTGGTCCAGAGCTAGCGCGCAAGATGTCGAATGCGTGCGCTGCGCGACAGGTCGCCATGATCGACGCTCCCGTCACCGGCGGGCCACCGCGGGCGCGGACAGGCGACCTGGGGGTCATGGCGTCTGGTCCGCGCGATGCGTTCGATGCGGTCGAGCCTCTCATCCGAAGCTATGCGAGCACTGTGACCTATCTCGGGTCGGAGCCCGGGCAGGCGCAGCTGATGAAGCTCATCAACAACATGCTGTCTGCCGCCAATCTCGCGATCGCCTCGGAGGTGCTCCTCCTTGGCGCCAAGGCGGGGCTTGACCCCGTCGAGATGCTGGCTGTGGTCAATGCCGGGACCGGCCAGAATAGCGCAACATTGACCAAGATACCCAACCATCTGCTGACCCGCCGCTTCGACTACGGAGGGCGGCTAGAGGTCGTGTACAAGGATCTGGCGGCACTGGTGGATCAAGCAGAAATGCTCCGCTGCAACCTTCCCCTGAGCCGCATCATCGCGGACACCTATCTAACTGCCATCCACGAAGACGGCCCCAATGCCGACATGACCGAGGTCGTCCGACATATGGAACGCGAGATAGGCACGACCTTGGGTGCCGATCCCAATGCCGTGGCCGATCCCTGAATGTTCGGGGGGATTCTTTCTGACTATTCCATCAGACAATCATTCGCTAGACCAGTTTGGTGAAAGATCCTCAATCATGAACGTCTACATCGTTGGTGTCGGAATGACGCCGCTCGGCAAGCATCTGGACCTTTCGGTTCGGCAACTCAGCGCGCAGGCGATCGAGACGGCCCTATCAAACGCCGGCACCACGCGCGACGCAATCGATGCGGCCTGGTTCTCGAACACGCGGCAGGGCGCACTCGAGGGGCAGCACGGTATTCGCGGCCAGCTTGCCTTCAAGGCAGCTGGCTTCGAAGGAATTCCGATCTTCAATACCGACAGCGCGTGCGCAAGCTCGAGTTCAGGCCTGATGCTCGCCTTCGCTGCGGTGAAGGCCGGCCTGTACGAAGTCGCGCTGATCGTCGGCACTGAGAAAATGAACTACCCCGACAAGCGCAAGGAGATGTTCGACGCCTTCAAGGGGAGCTGGGACCGGGAGAATGCCGACGCGCAGATGGCCGCGGTCGCGGCGATGGGCGAGGGCCTGGAACTACCTCCGGAGGCCTTTCAAGACGTAGGCGAACGATCGGTGTTCATGGACCTTTATGCGGGCCAAGCACGGTTTCACATGAAGACATTCGGGACCACGCAGCGCCAGATTGCAGCAGTCGCCGCGAAGAACCACACCCACTCGCAATATAATCCCCTCGCCCAGTACCGGTTTCCGATGACGACCGACGAGGTGCTCGCCGACCGACTGGTTAGCTGGCCGATCACGAGAGCTATGTGCGCGCCGATGAGCGATGGATCCGGCGCGATCATCATTGCCGCGGAATCGGCGCTGCCGCGCTTTCCCGACAGCCGCCCGGTCAAGATCCGCGGGATCGGGGTGAGCAGCAGCAGCAACCGCACGGCCGAACAATATGATCTGCACCTCACCCGCGTCGCGGCGCAGCGCTGCTACGAGATGGCGGGGATCGGACCGGATGCCGCCTCCGTGGTCGAACTCCATGACGCATCCGCGATCGCGGAGATCATCCAAGGTGAGAATATCGGCTTGTGTGCCTATGGCGAGGGCGGTCCGCTCGCGGAAAGCGGTGCGACGACCTTGGGGGGCCGGCAGCCGGTCAATGTTTCGGGAGGCCTCCTGTCGAAAGGGCATCCGATCGGCGCGACGGGCGCGATCCAGATTCACGAGCTGGTGACCCAGCTCCGTGGCGAGGCCGGCGCCCGCCAGGTCGAGGGCGCGCGGATCGGCCTGGCCGAGAATGGTGGCGGTTTCCTGGGCTACGAAGAAGCCGCCTGTGTCGTTACCATGCTGGAGCGAGCCTGATATGACTGATGTCAGCCCTGTGTCGACGCGCGGTGCCCCGAAGGCGTCTTCCGATGATGGCATTGACGCCGGCAAGATGGATCAGATAGCGTCGCGACGTACCTCCAAACCAACCTTGCGAAATGATTTTTCTCCCATGACACGTGTCGTAACCGCCCAGGTTCAAAGCGAGAAGCTCGTGACGGATCGACGCGATCGGATCATCCGGGCGGCGATCACGGTCTTCCATCGGCAGGGTTTCCATTCCACGACGACGGCGGACATCGCGCGCGAGGCGGGGCTCACCCAGAGCAATCTCTATAATTATGTGAAGTCCAAGCAGGACGTGCTCTTTCTCGTCTGCGAGCATCTGGTCGGGATCTACGAGCAACTTCTCGACGAGGTCGCCGAGCAATATGAGGATCCTCACACCCGTATCGTCGAGGCGCTGCGCGCCGTGACCAGAGTGATGGGCGAGTATCGCGACGAGGTGCAACTACTCTACAATGAGACGCATGCGCTTGAAAAATCGGACCGCGTCGTGATCCTGAGTTCGATCTCGCGGTTCATCGGACGCTTCGAGCAGCTGGTTGAGGATTATGATGCCGCCGGCGGCAGGGTCGTGCTCGACGACAAGCGCCTGGCAGCCAATTTCTGCTCCTTCATCCCGGCGATGACAGCGCTCCGCTATTGGGATTTGGTGCTCCACAATTCCGATCGCGCCCAGGATTCGATCGTCGATTTCATCCTTCGTGGTCTCGGCATTCCGGAAGTCTCGCCGAGAGCCTGACGGCGGTTCGCACCGGCGACGCTCGATCGCCCGGGCTGAACCAGCGAGAATGAAAACTGCTAGGAGTCAGGGCAGGCCTTCGACAATCACGCAGCGGAAGTCGGCTGCGCGGAAGCGATATTGGGCAGCCTCCTGATAGGCTGGACTGTCATACCAGGCCCGGGCTTCGTCGAAGGTCGGGAACTCCAGCATCGCGATGCCATCGACGGCGGGACCCTCCCGCACCTCCTGGCGACCGAACACGATGCGCGGTGTGACCGCGTGACCATGGAAGGTGGCAAGCACCCCGGCCGTGTAGGCGGCAAGCGTATCGGTATCGCGGACGCGTTCGCGGCTCAGAATAACATAGGCGACCATGGACCTTCTCCTCAGTGACGTTCGGCGAGGACCGCGTCTGAACCCTTCTCGCCGATCAGGAGCGAGATGGCGTTGATGTTCGCGGACGGGATCTGGGGGATAATCGAGGAGTCGATCACCCTCAAACGATCGACGCCGCGGACCCGCAGGGCGGGATCGACGACGGCTTCGGGATCGGTGCCCATTCGAACGGTGCCGCAAGGATGATAGCCCGGCGTCGATGAGGCGCGGACGAACTGCTCGATGTCGCTGTCGGTTCGGATGTCTGCCCCTGGCACATGCTCGGCCAGAAATTCGCTGGCAAAGGCGTTGGTGTGCAGGATCTTGCGTGCCAGCCGAACGCCGGTGACGAGAATCTCGACGTCATAGGGATCGCCGAGCATGTTCTGCTGGATCAATGGTGGAACGGTTGGAATGCTCGAAGCCAGCTTAACGTACCCCCGGCTGCGGCTGCGGTTCACGGCGGGCAGGATGGTCACGCCCGGCCGATCGGAAAGTTTGAACCCGTTCGGCGTCACGTCCCCGATGAAGGCGCCGAAATGAAACATGAGATCCGGATGGTCGGCTTCGGGACGCGCCTTCATGAAGCCCACGGCGGGCCAGACGTGGGTTGCCGGCCCGCTGCGGAACAATGCGAATTGCAGGCTCTGTCCCAGCTTGCCCCAGCCGCTGCCGTCCATATTTGACGTCCGCGACCGAACATAGGCCTTCACCATGCACGCAGGATGTTCCTGCAGATTCCTGCCGACCTGGTGGCTGGCGTGGATCGTAGTGATGCCGTGCTGTGCCAAGTGAGTAGGGTCCCCGATGCCAGACAGCATGAGGAGCTTCGGCGAGTTGTGGGCGCTGGCGCTCAGGATCACCTCGCCGACACAGCGCTCGCCGAATCGTTCGCCGTCCCGTTCGAGCTCCACGCCGACGGCCCGCTTTCCCTCGAAGACAATGCGGCGAACCGTAGTCCCGACCATCACCTTCAGATTACTGCGGCGCATCGCCGGGCGAAGGTAGGCATCGGCCGAGCTGCACCGCCAGCCGCCTCGCTGCGTTACGTGCGTGATCGACGCCCCTGCGCGAGACTCTCCATTGTATCGCGCGTTCTCGGCTCCGCCGAGTTCCGCCACGGCATCGATGAAAACCCGCGCGAGCGGATGGGGGCCACGCGTCGGCGAAATCGTCAGCGGCCCGTCTTCGCCATATACGCCCTTCTCTCTGAGCTCGGACGATGCACCTTCCATGCGTCGGAAGATCGGGAGCAGCGAATCATAATCCCATCCAGGACAACCCAATTGCGCCCAATGATCATAGTCACCCCGATTGCCGCGCACGTAGACGGTGCCATTGATCGAGGAGGAACCGCCCAGCACCTTGCCACGCGGCATCACGTCGACCCGGTTCAGTCGGCTTGGATCAGCTTCGGTGCGGAGCATCCAATCCGACGTCGGATTGCCGATCGCCTCCGTCGCGCTCAGCGCGACGACCTTATATCGCGCTCCCTTGTCGGCGAGACCCGCCTCGATGATCAGGACCCTATTGGACGATATGGCGCTCAGGCGATTGGCGAGCACACAACCGGCGCTGCCTGCGCCTACGATGATATAGTCCCAGTCGCTCATCTTGCGGCCTCTTTCGGACAACGGCGGGCCGTTGCGGCGCCACCGTGTTTGCGCGTCCAGGCATGCCTGCGGAGGCGGCGGGCCAGACCATTCTGACTGAGGTAACTGAGTCGGGCTGATTGGTCAATCAGAACGACAGCCGAGTATGCGTTTTTCTAGGGCGGCAATTGCACGCCCTCTATGCAGCAAGTTTCTTTAACATTGACGTTTCACCGCGCTCGCGCCTAATCTGATCTATCAATCAGAAAAAGAGGATGCCGTGAGCAGCGAGTCGATCACTATTCCCGCCTTGCGGCATTCCGACCAGCTTTTCATCGGTGGGCGGTGGGTCGCTCCGGTGGATGGGGGGCGGATCGAAATCGTGTCTCCCGACAGCGAGGCCGTGATCTTCTCGGTCGCGGCGGCGGGCCCCCACGATGTCGACGACGCTATTGCGGCCGCGAGGACGGCGTTCGATTTCGGCCCATGGCCACGCTTTTCTCCCGCCGAACGCGCGCTTGTGCTGCGCCGCCTGGCCGAAGCGCTCGCGCGGCGGGACGCTGATCTTGCTGCGGCCTGGTCGGCGCAGATCGGGGGACTTGCCGTCCTGGCCCACCATGTGAGCGATATCGGCCACAGCAACATTCTCGGCGCTGCCAATGCGGGCGAGCAATTTCCTTTCGAGACTGCGGTTGAAACCAAGGCGGCGGCCAAAGCGATCGTGCGTCAGGAAGCGGTGGGTGTGGTTGTTGCCATTGCGCCCTGGAATTCGCCCTACATGCTGATGGCCGGCAAGATAGCGCCCGCGCTTATGGCAGGATGCACCGTGGTGATGAAGCCGTCGCCCGAGACGCCGGCGGAGGCCTATATCATCGCCGAGTGCGCCGAGGAGATCGGCCTTCCGCCAGGGGTCCTCAACCTTGTGACCGCGGATCGGGACGTGTCCGAGCGTCTCGTGTCTGACGCCCGGGTGGACAAGGTCAGCTTCACCGGATCGACGGCTGCAGGCCGCAGGATTGGCGCGATCTGTGCAGACCGGATCGCCCGGTGCACACTTGAGCTCGGCGGAAAGTCGGCCGCGATCATCCTGGATGATTTCCCCATCGCCGATGCTGCCAAGATCCTGGCAGGCACGATTACGCTCGTCAGCGGGCAGGTCTGTACAATGCTCAGCCGTGCGATCGTGTCCCGTGCCCGCCACGATGCCTTGGCAGACGCAATCGCGCACGAAATGGCGGCAATCAAGGTCGGGCACTCGACCGACGCGAATGTCCAGCTCGGTCCTGTGGCCTCTCGCCGCCAGCTCGAGCGGATCGAGGCCTATATCGACGCCGGTCGATCGGCCGGGGCTAGCCTGGTCACCGGCGGACGACGCCCGACCCATCTTGAACGCGGCTTTTTCATGGAGCCCACCCTGTTCGCGAATGTCGATAACCGCTCCTCAATCGCGCAGGAGGAGATTTTCGGGCCCGTGCTGAGCCTGATCCCGTGCGATGACGCAGACGATGCCGTTAGGATCGCCAACGACAGCCCGTTCGGGCTGCATGGTTCGGTCTTCACGACCGATGTCGACGCGGCGTATTGCTTGGGGCGGCGCATTCGCACGGGGACATTCGCCCAGAATGGAATGCGCGTCGACTTCGATCTGCCCTTTGGCGGAATGAAGCAGTCGGGCATCGGGCGAGAAGGCGGCGCGGCCGGCATCGCGGCCTTCGTCGAGCAAAAAGCCATGCTGTTCGATGGAGCGCCGACAGCCTAAGCCCGGGGCGGTGCGATTGACCAGAGCACCGGCAATAGTATTTGAATAGTTGATAAGAACTGGGAGCGGAGCGGGTGCGGTACATCTTGGAGAATAAGGCACTCTGTGCCAGTCGCCGGTCCGCTGGCGCGTGGAATGGTAAGGCGACATTGGTCGCTTTGCGCACGGGGGTGGACCAATGACCGACACGACGGACATCATCATCGTAGGCGCGGGGTCCGCAGGTTGCGTTCTTGCTGCCCGGCTCAGCGAAAATCCGTCTCTGCAGGTCACGCTGATCGAGGCGGGCGGGAAGGACACCAATCCCTGGATCCATATCCCGGCCGGGCTCCTGCGCCTGCTCGGCAAACCCGAATATGACTGGTGCTTCGCGTCCGGGCCCGAGCCCCATATGGACGGCCGCATGGTACCAGTGCCACGCGGCAAAATGCTGGGCGGCACGAGCTCAATCAACGGCATGCTGTATGTTCGCGGGCACGCGAAGGATTATGATCGCTGGGCCGAAGAGGGGTGTACGGGCTGGGGCTGGAACGACGTCCTACCTTATTTCCGCAAATCGGAGGACAATGTCCGCGGGGCGAGTCTTTATCATGGCGCAGGCGGCCCCTTGTCGGTCTCGGATATCGCTCACGATCGGCTTTCGGACGCATTTGTTGATGCATGCATCCAATCCGGCTCCGGCCGTACGAACGATTTCAACGCCGCCACAAACGAAGGGGCGGGCTACTATCAGGTCAATACCCGAAACGGCCGCCGCGCGAGTACGTCGCAGGTCTTCCTCAAGCCATCCCTCAACCGTCCCAATCTTCGGGTGATTACTGACGCGCATGTCACAGGCCTTTCTTTTCAGGAACAACGTTGCACGGGCATAACCTACCTTCAAGGCGCCGAGCCCAGGACGCTCGCCGCCCGCGGAGAGGTGATCGTTTCAGCGGGTTCCTATCTGTCACCCACGATCCTGCAGCGCTCCGGTATTGGGCCTGGCGAGTTGCTCCAGCAGCATGGCGTCGATGTCGTCGCCGATAGAGCCGGTGTCGGTGCCAACCTCCAGGACCATCTCCACACCCGCGTGGGTTACAAGACATCGATTCCCACCGTGAACAACATTGCCCACTCGCCGTTGCGCCAGCTTTTGGAAGGGATTCGCTACAAGGCGACCAAGAGGGGATTTTTGGCCTACGGCGTTTTCCGCGCAGGCCTTTTTACCAATAGCCCCTATTCACGCGGCTGGCCGGATCTGCAAATCCTCTTCGGCCTGGTCAGCTATGACGAGTTGATCCCGCATGCTTTTGCGGGCTGCTCGATCAATGTGATCCAGCTTCATCCGGAAAGCCGCGGCCATGTCCATCTCACGGGGCGCGACCCGATGCTCGCACCCAGCATCGTCAGCAATTTTCTCGCAGAAGAGCATGACCGCAACGTGCTCATCTCAGCCGTGCGCATGGCGCGGGAGATCGGCGACCAGCCGGCGCTAAAGGTCTTCCTGCGTGACGAAATTCAGCCAGGGCCGGCCGACGTCAGCGACGAAGCCCTCCTCCAGCATATCAAGGCCACCGGCTATACGGTGCACCATCCGGTGGGCACCTGCCGGATGGGCGCCGACCCTGATTCCGTGGTCGATCTGGCGCTCAAGGTGCGCGGTGTCGAGGGGCTTCGCGTGGCAGATGCGTCGATCATGCCGACGATCGTCTCGGGCAATACCAACGCTCCGACCATCATGATCGGCGAGAAGGCCGCAGACATGATCGGATCAATCCGCTGAACACCCTCACGGACTGATCGAACAATCAGATTGACGTGAAAGATATCGGGTTCTAGGGTCAGGCAGAAACAGCATCCGGCATTAACCGGACATCCGCGAGAGAGGAACCGAGAAGGTGTCCACGACTGAAAAGACGCTGATCCCCAATTCCAACAATACGGACTGGCTCGATCCGGCTGAAGTCAAGTCGCTGACGCCGGAGATCATCTACCAGAGACTCGAAGGGCTGCGCGGCTTGATTGCCTCGCATGCGCGCGAGGCCGAAGAAATAAGGCGCCCAGTCGACGCGGTCTGGTCGGCGATCCGCAAGACCGGCATCTACTATATGTATGTGCCCAAGAAGTTCGACGGCCTCGAGAGCGGCGGCCTCAAGGCCTTTATCGATACGGTGTCGCTCATCGGCGAGGAATGCACATCGACCGCCTGGTGCGTCGCCTTCTCCATCTATCATCAGTGGTTCATGGTGCAGTTTCCTGAGGTCTTCCAAAAAGAGATCTGGTCCAACACGCCCTATTTCACCTCGGCCGGTTCAGGTTTTCCGCCGGGCAAGCTGGTCAAGGTCGATGGCGGTTATCGCCTGACCGGTCGCTGGAAATGGGGTTCGGGCATCATGCATTCGGAGTGGGCGAATTCGGTCGCGCTGCTGGAGGCTGAGGATGGTACCAAAATCCCGTACTTCGTGTTCGTTCCGATCGAGGAGGTGACGGTCCTCGATAGCTGGTTCGTCGACGGAATGTGCGGAACCGGCAGCCATGACTACAAGATCGAGGATGTCTTCGTTCCGGAGCATCGCGCCATGGATTTCCGGATCATGGCGCGCGGACAGCTGCATCATGATAATCCCTTCTATCGCCTTCCGCTGCCGCCGGCGCTCGCCCTCATCGGTGCCGTGCCTGCGCTCGGTGCTGCTAAAGGCACGATCAAGCGTTTCCGGGACAGGCTCGCTGGCGGTGGGATCGGCGTGCGCGACAAGACCGCTGGCGGCGCCGTCGAGAATCCGATGATGCAGTTGGCGCTCGGCAAGGCCGACATGATCGTGACTGCCGCCGAGCTCATGATCCGCAGCGCTGCCGCCGATTTCGAGGCGCTAGGCGGACGGGACGACTATATCTCGCTCGCCGATCGTGTGCGCATCCGCTCGATGATCTCCCATGCCGTGGAACAGTGCCGCGCGGCACTTCGGATCCTCAACGACGACGGTGGGTCGAGCGCGCACGCGCTCGGTAATCCCGCCCAACGCGCTCTGCGCGACGTGACCGTGATCGCCACGCACAAAATCTTCGATTATAGCGAGGCGATGGAACTCCAGGGACGGATTTTGACTGGCCTGCCTTCGAAGAACGACTGGTTTCAGTAAGTCTGGCGGAGGCTGGTGGCATGACGCCAAGACTGGATGGCAAGGTTGCGCTGATTACGGGCACGGGCGGCGGTATGGGGCGTGCCGCCGCTCAATTCTTCGCGCAGGCCGGGGCGCATGTGATTGGATGCGATCTGAAGGTCGAGGGCAATCTGGAGACGGCCGAGCTCGTGCGAAGCACGGGAGGCGCCATAACCACGATGCAACCGGTCGATCTCGGCGATGCCGCTGCTGCCCAGCGATGGGTCGACGAGGCTGTGGCCGTCGCTGGAAGGATCGACATCCTCTACAACAATGCCGGTGCCGCCCGCGTTGGGGGCATCGAGACGCTGCCGCTTGCGGATTGGGAATTCACGATGCGCCATGAGGTCGACATCGTATTCTCGGTGACACAACGCGCCTGGCCGCACCTGCGTGAGCGCCGCGGCGTTGTAATCAACGTCGGTTCGATCGCCGCCACGCACTCGCAACGCGAGCCATATCCGGCGCATAATGCCGGCAAGGGTGCGATCGTGTCGCTCAGCCGCGCGCTTGCCGTCGAAGGCTCGGCCCACGGCATTCGTGTCGTGTGTATCAGCCCAGGGATAATCGAAACCCCGGTCACCGCACCGGGCCTCGCCGTTGAAGGACGCCGCGAGCGTTTTCTCAGCCGCAACCTCGTCAAGCGGATCGGAACAGCAGACGATGTCGCCGCTGCCGCGCTATTCTTGGCCAGTGACTATGCAAGCTATATCACGGGCATCAATCTGCTCGTCGATGGTGGTTACACTGCGTCCTGACGATCGCCCTCTCCCGCGCTTTTCTGCGAGGTGAATAGGACGATGGTTGAGGCTGCCATTCTCCACGACCAGGCAGCGCGAGGAGCGACTGGCCCCAAGCGGGCGCTCGCGGCGGCGACGATCGGGCTCGCCTTCGGTATTTCGGCAACGGCGACCAGCTCGTTCAATACCTTTATCCTCCCCTTGGCACACGCCTTTGGCTGGCCTCGGGGGGATGTCGCCTTCGCGATGATGGTGCTCAACCTCGTCACGATCGTGTCGGCTCCGGTCTGCGGCTGGCTGATTGACCGGGTCGGCCTCCGACGCGTGCTTCTGCCGTCGGTCGCCTTGTTCGGCTTGGGGTGGCTTCTGCTCTCCCTGATTGGCGCGGAGATCTGGCAGCTCTATCTTGGATATGCTTTTGTCGGGGCTGGAGGTATTGGAACGTCGAGCGTCGCTTATTCGCGTCTGATCGTGCCCTGGTTCCCCATCCATCAAGGGCGCGCCCTTGGGGTCGCTCTCGCCGGCATGGGGATCGGCGTCGCGGTCATCCCGGTCGTCACGCAGGGCTTGATCATGGTTGCCGGATGGCGCGCCGCCTACCGTGTCCTTGCGCTGATCGTGACAATACCCACGCTCATGCTGCTAATCCCATGGGCTCGCGATCCCAAGCCGGTATCGGTAGCGGCGCACTCCTCCCATCAACTTCCTGGTCTTTCCTTTGGCGAGGCCATGAAAAGCAGAAGTGCAGTGCTCCTTTTCCTCACATTCCCGTTGCTCGGGCTGCTGACCGGAGCGATCGCGACCCATCTCGTTCCGCTGATCGTGGATCGCGGATTGACCGCGACACAGGCGTCCCTGATGACCTCCATCCTCGGCCTATCGCTGATCGTCGGGAGGGTCGCGATCGGGTGGCTGCTCGACCGCCTGTTCGCCCCAATGCTGATGGGTGCTGTCATCGCCGTGACGGTTGTCGGCTTGATCGTCCTGCTCAGCGCCACCAGCCCGCTCTGGATCATGGTGGCGATTTTTCTAATTGGCTTTGCGATCGGCGCCGATGGAGATTTCCTAGCCTTTCTCGTCAGTCGCTATATCGGCCTTCGCGCTTTCTCCAGAGTGCTCGGCTTCCAGTTCAGTGCCTTCGCTTTCGGCCTCAGTTTTGGCCCCGCCCTGATGGGGGTCAGCGCGAACATGACGGGTGGCTATTCCCTGGCGCTCGAAGTGCTGATCGGTACGACGACGCTGGCGATCCTTCCGATTGCTTTCCTAGGGCCGTACCCAGATGCTCCGATGCGTCGCTAGCGAGTCGCGCGCACGGGGGCGCGCGGGCGGCCAATATCACGCTTGTCTTGGCGCCAGCCACCAGGCTTGCGAGCCAGCCGGTCCGGCACCGTTCCATGTCCAGAGGGGCTCCGCAAGCATCCGGCAACCTCGCGGAGGATCTTGGCTATCCCGACAGGCGAAATCGCGGGTCAACGCCGGGATTGAGGCGAGCGAGTGCGGCGAGCGGTCGCGGCATCATCACGACGAGATCGGCCCGCTCAGCTATCTTGAGCGCCGTCCTATGGGCGGAAGTGTGACCATGATGTAGCGCGAATAGCCGAGCTGGCGGCTCCCGCTCGACGATCCCGGCTGGGCGTGCCGTCCGAGACAACGAGGATGTGGGCGGCTTCGAAATGGCGCGCGCGGCTAGCTGTCCGGTACCGCTGGATGACCGCTGCTTGCGACGGCGGAGAGCGCCTCCCCGGAGAGGATCTCCACGCGCTCGGCGTGCGCGCGTCATCCCTCGAACGTGCGCGGTTCGCGGCGACACCACCGAGCATTACGCCGCTGTCAGCGCCGCTCGACGCGGTCGGGATACGGACCGTAAAAGAGGCACGGTATGATCGCGAGCGCGACAAGGCCGACGAGGATCTTGATAGCGAGATCATAGCTGCCGTAGTGGTTCACGCTATAGCCCATCAGCGCAGGACCGCCGCTCTGACCGAGCGAGAAACCCGACAGCAGGAGGCCAATGCTGCGGGTGAACGACCGCAGGCCGATATAGCGGCTGACCATGTAGGAGAGGAAATCGATCTCACAGCCCATCGCGAAGCCGATACATGAAACCGCGCCGTACAGGAGGGTCGTGGACGTATCCTCGATCATCAGGAAGAGTCCCGCGATGGCGATCGCAATGACCGACGCCATGAGCAGGGGTGCGTACAACCGATCGAGAAGATAACCTGTTACAAGGCGCCCCGCTGTATAGGCGATGCCGAGGGTCGACGCCATGAACGCTGCCTGGGTGGCCGTGATACCACGATCAACTAGAAGCGGAATCAGATTGGAGGGCAGGGCGCCTGTCAGTATGCCCAGCAGTGTAAACGTAACGAAGAGCAGCCAGAAGGCACGGCTGGCAACCGCTTCGCGGAAGCTCAGCCCCTCCACATGAGCGGGAGGAGCGCCGGCCGCGTCGGTCGACGCGATTTTGCGAAAGGGCGGATCCCAGGCCCATAGCAGTGCGAACGGCAGCACGGTGACGATGGACAGGGCGCCAAGCGTCACATAGGCGATGCGCCAGCCCGCGACGTTGATGACGAGCTGGGCAATGACCGGAGTGAGCGCCAGCCCGACGCCGACACCGGCAAGCGCAAGACCCAGCGCCATCCCGCGCCTGGACGAGAACCAGGCGACGATGAGGCGGACATAATTGTGGGTCGCGATCCCCACGCCCAGCACTGCCAGCAGGGCGTAGCCTGCATACAGTTGCCAGATCGCTCCGGTGAAGAGCGAGAAGCTGCACATCACAACGCCGAACAGCAGGATCGACGGGATGATGACGCGCCGCACGCCCAGCCGATCTGCCAGATAGCCGACCGAGGGGTAGAGGAGAATGTTGCAACCGTTGAACACGGTCATTGCGAACGCGATATCGCCGCGCTTCCAACCAAAATCGCGCGCCATCGGCAGCACGAACGCGCTGAAGGGTGCGGCCGCCATAACGGAAAAGCCGAACGCCAAGCCCATGGCGCAGACGAAAAGCACTCTACCGGGAGAAGAACGCTGCCCGATCATAGAGGCATCCTGCAAGATTCAGGGGCGGTACGCACGCCGGCTGCTTCCACCATTATCCCGGTGCGCGTACGTTGCGTCGGTCAGGCGGGCACGAGACCCTGTTCCTTGCGCACCTTCCACCGCTCAAGATCATCATAGGCCGACGCCTTCAGCGCCTTCCAGATCGGACCTTCGGTCTCGGCGCGAACCGTCATCTCCATGCGATGGCCGCTTGGATCGTAGAAGTACCATGAGCGGGCCATCTCGCCATGCTGCACCGCGCCGATCACCTCGACGCCCCGGTCCCGCAGGCGCGCGGCGACCTCTTCCGCGACCGCGTCACTCTCAACCTCGAGCGCGATATGCTGCGCCCAATCGTTGTCGACCGGCGTCAAGCGATCGGTGCTGCCGAGAATCTCGAAAAAGGCGAGGTGGCTCCCGTCCTTCATCTCGAAAAAGATGTGCGTGTGGGGTTCCGGCAGGCCAAGCGACGGCACCGCTTCCTGAACCAGCGCAGCGGAGAACTCCATGCCGATCGCTTTGGTGTAGAAATCCACGGTCTCCGCGGCATCGCGGCAGCGATAGGCAACATGGTGCAGTTTCTGAAACATACGTCTCTCCAAAGCGACCGGGATCTTCCTGTAACGCAGGCTTCCCGCTTATACCATGAATGACTGATTGATAGATCAGAATCTTGGCGCGGTCAACGCCGTGCTGCATATGTCGGCCTCGGCGATCAAAAGCGAACAACCAGCTTCCGACGTGCCGATGATAGCGCATCTGGGTTATTGACCTCATTCCAGGACTTATATACATGGCTGATTGAACAATCAGAAACGGCTTGCGCCTTGATGAGTTGCAAGCGGACAGTGTGGTAGTTTTTGGGCCGAGGGAAATGGCTGAGTCCGTTCCGCGCGCGCCGTTGTAACAGTAAGCGTCAAATAAAAAAGATGGAGGGGAACACAATGACTGCTGGACATCGTGGTACGCATTTGCATCGCTTGTTTTCGTGCAGCGCGATCGTGCTGGGAGGCAGTGCCGCCTTTGCGCAGGCGCCGTCGACCCAGGCGGCGGGCCCTGCCGGGACACAGGATATCGTGGTAACTGCTCAGAAGCGCTCCGAAACAGTGCAGAAGATCCCGCTCGCGGTGACGGCATTGAGCGCGCAATCCCTGCAACAGAGGGGGCAGACGACGATCGCCGACTTCGCGCAGGCGGTGCCCGCGCTGAACGTGACCCAGGTGTTCGGCGCAGCTCGCATCCAGCTGCGCGGCATCGGCCTCGATACATCATCGACCGGCGCTGAGGGCGGCGTCGCGATCAACGTCGACGGCGTCTATTTTTCCCGTTCAGGTGCGGCGCTGGCGGGGTTCTACGATGTCGATCGCGTCGAGGTGCTGCGCGGCCCGCAGGGGACGCTTTATGGTCGTAACGCCACAGCGGGCTCGGTGAACATCATCACCAAGCAGCCCGGCGATCATCTTGACGGCTATGTCCAGGGTACGCTGGGAACCTACGGGACGCTTGGCTTCGAGGGCGCGATCGGCGGTCCACTGACCGACACGCTATCGGCCCGCCTGTCCTTCCAGACCCAGCATCACGACGGTTACGGCAAGAATCTCGATACCGGTCACGACATCGACAATCTGGACTCTCAGGCCGTTCGCCTCCAGCTGCGCTGGGAGCCGGTTAGCCGTTTGACGGTCACGCTCGGCGGCGACTATTACCGCCAGCGCGACAATTCCAACATTTATCACAATTTCGGTCCCCGCAGCGAAACCTCTCCCGGCGTTATCCAGGCGCCCGTCAGCTTCAAGTTCGGCGGCGCGGTGCCGGCTGACATCCGTGATACTGCGAGTGCGGTCGACCCGCAGGCAAAAGCGCTCTTCTATGGCGGCCGCTTGGACGTTCATTATGACCTGACCGACACCATCTCGCTGCGCTCGTTGAGCGCTTATCGCCATTCCGAAATCGGCGCTTACGGCGAGACCTCCACCGCGCTCGGTCAGGTCGACGCAACGGGCAAACCTTTCCTGATCTCCCTTTCGCAGCAGTACGAGATCTCGAACGAATATACGCAGGAGTTCCAGGCGAACTGGGATACCGACCGCAACAAGTTTGTCGCGGGCCTCTATTATCTGCACGAGAATGTGCGCGGCCTCACGAGCAACGCGCTGAGCACCGTGATCCCCGCGCTCGGCGGCACCGCGGCGCCCGGCACGCTCAAGGTCGGTGTGCCGCTCCTGGGGTCGCTCAAGACAGATGCCGCCGCAGCCTATGCGCAGGATACCTTCAGCATTACCCCGCACCTCCGGGTGACCGCTGGCGGCCGCTACAGCTGGGAGCGCAAGCATGTCAACGACTTCACCGAGAATGACTTCACCGACAACTACACTTTTAGCAGCTACTTCGATCCGACGATCACCATCCCGGCCGGTGCGTTCGTCCGCAACGCTCATGATACGTTCAAGTCGTTTACGCCGAAGCTTGGCATCGACTTCGATCTGGCGCGTAATACGCTTCTATATTTCAGCTGGTCGAAAGGTTTCAAGTCAGGCAATTACAATCTCGGCACGACGACGCAGCCTAATCTTGTCACAGGTGTGACCGAGGTCGCGCCAGCGGTGCGGCCGGAAAAGGTGACCGCGTATGAGGGCGGTATCAAGACCACCGTGCTGGATGGACGCCTGCGTGCGAACATTACCGGCTTCTACTATGACTATACCGACATCCAAGTGCGTGAGGGAACCGCGCCGCCGCGCTATTCGCTCATCCTGGTGAATGCCGGCAAGGCGCGGATCTATGGCGCGGAGGGCGAGTTCACGGTGCGTCCGCTGCCCGATCGCAACTTTGTACTGACCGCGAATGCCTCGTGGCTGCACGCGCGCTACACCGACTTTGTCAGTGCCGATCCCAATCGTCCGGGCCAGGGCAATTATATCAATCCGGCGAATGGCGGACTGGTCTTCAACCTGAAGGGCGCGCATCTGCCCCAGGCGCCGGACTATAAGATCAACGTCGGTGCCGAATACACTGTCAAGACGCAGATCGGCGACTTCACGATCCGCGGCGATGCGACCTGGACGGATCGCGTGTTTTTCACGCCGTTTAACGTCGGCAACGACTCGCCGAATGCCTTCTCGCAGGCGCCGATGCGTATCATCAATGCCGGTCTAAACTATGACTCCCACAATCACTTCTACGCGAACTTCAACGTGAAGAACGCGACCGATAAGCGTTACATCACGGCCGGGCTCGCTTCGAGTACGCTGTTGGGCGGCAACTTCATCGGGTATGTCGGCGCCCCGCGTACCTTCACCCTGACACTCGGCCTACGGATGTGAGCTTTGTGCCGACTGCATTAGCCGGTCGATGGTTCGTGTGATCGAACGGCCCGTCTCCTGAAGACGGGCCGTTCCTGTGAGTAGCAGCGAGGCGCTGCCGCACAATCGTGGCCGCCCTCTCACGGATACAGGAAGTGTCGATGGCAACAGGCATTACCGGCCGGACGGCCGTACTCACCGGAGCCGGAAAAGTGACCGGGCTCGGACATGCTTTCGCCATGGGGCTCGCCTCGAACGGCGCCAATATCGTCGTGGCGGACGTGGTTGACGGCACAAAATCGGTCGAACGGATCAGGAGCGCCGGTCAACGGGCGGAGTTCGTCACTTGTGACGTCTCGAGCCAGTCCGACGTCGAGGCGCTCGCACGCTTCGTCGAGACGGAATTCGGCGGATGCGACATCCTTGTCCATGGCGCATCGCCGTTCCGCCACAAGATCATCGACGAGATGAGCTATGAGGACTGGCGGCTGGTGACCTCCGCCAATCTCGATGGAATCTACTTCCTCGCCCACGCCTTCGTGCCTGGCATGAAAGCCCGCAAGTGGGGCCGCATCATTCCAATATCATCGGCGAGCTTCCAGCATGGCTCAGGCGGGCGATCGAACTATATGGCCTCCAAGGCCGGGCTGATCGGCTTTGCCCGCTCGCTTGCGCGCGAGACCGGAAATTTTGGCATTACTGTCAACGTCCTCTCACCCGGCCTCGTGAAGACCGAGCGGGGCCATGAGACGCCCGTCATCGACGCCGCTTTCGCCGGGAAGGACAAATATGATGTCATGCGCGAGCTCCAGTCGATTGGCGAGACGCTCGTTCCCGAGCATCTGGTCGGCCCGCTGCTGTTTCTAGCCTCGGACGATTCCGCCTACGTCACCGGTCAGACCCTGCTGGTGGATGGCGGCTGGCAACATGCCTGCTGAGCCGACGGGCCGCTGACGCAAGGGAAGGCAAAAGATGGATCTCAATCTGGGTGGCCGCAAGGCGATCGTGACAGGCGGCAGCCGGGGGATCGGCAAGCAGATCGCCTTGTCGCTGGCGAAAGAGGGGGTCGATGTCGTCATTGCGGCCCGGACCGCAGAGACGCTGGAGGCAACCGCAAAGGAGATTGGGGACGCCACCGGCAGGCACATCGTCCCCATCGTCATGGACGTCCGGGACGACGCGTCGGTCGACGCAATGGCGGCGGAAGCGGGCCGCGTGCTTGGGGGCGTCGATATCCTCGTCAATAACGCGGCCGTTCCGGGCGGTCGGAAAGTCGCCGCGATCGCGGACATGAACGTCGCCGACCTGCTCGAGGACATCAATATCAAGATCGGCGGCTATCTTCGCGCGGCAAGGGCGGTGACGCCCTTCATGATCGCCGGTGGCTGGGGTCGCATAATCAATATCGGCGGATTGGCAGCACGTCTCTCGGGCAACTACAATGCTGCCATCCGCGGCGCTGGCATTTCCGCCATCACGAAAAACCTAGCCGATGAACTCGGCCCCAAGGGGATCGTCGCAACCGCGATCCACCCAGGTGCGATGCACGGCGTCGGATTGCCGGCCGAGGTGGAGGCGCGCTTTGCCGCCGCCACCAGCAATGGTCGCCTCTTCGATTTCACGGTCATCGCCTGGTACGTCACGATGCTCTGCTCGGAGCAGGCTATGGCATTGAACGGAGAGACTCTGCAGGCCGGTGGCGGCATGCGGGGCCTGATCAATTACTGACCAGGATGCACGCGATGGAATTCTTGGGGAAAACGGTCGTTGTGACGGGTGGCAGCTCGGGGATCGGGCTAGCCTGCGCACGCGCGTTTCTGGCTGCGGGCGCGTCCGTTGCCGTGTTTGACCTGGCGCGGGGCGCCCTGGAAGACAGCGAGCGGCTTGTCTTCATCGAGGGTGACGTCTCGCAGGGCGCGAGCGTGCGCGCGGCGGTGGACGCGACCGTCGCGCGCTTCGGGAGGCTCGACATCGCCGTGAACTCGGCTGGTATCCCAGGCGTGCGGGCGCCGCTTGTTGATACCGATGACGATGCCCTCGATGCCATCTTCGCGGTCAACGTGCGCGGCATGTTTCTTTCAATGAAATACGAGATACGCGCGATGGTCTCGGCCCAGATACGCGGCGCGATCGTCAATGTCGGATCCGTCTTCGGCGATCGGCTCTGGGAGCGCTACGGCCTCTATGGCGCGAGCAAAGCGGCGGTCGCGAGCCTGACCAAGGCCGCCGCATTGGAAACCGCCGAGCACGGCATTCGCGTCAATCTTGTCGCACCAGGCCCGGTTCGAACGCCTTTCATTGATGACCTCACACCCGAGCGGGAGGCAATGGCTATCCGCACCGTTCCAGCCGGACGGCTTGCGGAACCCGAGGACGTCGCAGACGCCGTGCTGTGGCTGGCTTCGGCCAAAAGCGGCTTTGTCACGGGAACGACACTGACGGTGGATGGGGGCATCGGCGCGAAGATGTTTGCAGGATAGTGCGAGCCTCTCACCAGATCGCGTTGGTGCAAAGTGGATGACGCTGCGAGGACCGCGCGTCGATAGTCAAAGGATTGAGGTATGAAGACGCGCGCCGCCGTAGCATTCAAGGCGAAGGCGCCTTTGGAGATCGTGGAGCTCGATCTGGAAGGCCCCAAGGCCGGCGAGGTGCTGGTCGAGATAATGGCGACGGGGATCTGCCACACCGATGCCTACACGCTCGACGGTCTCGACAGCGAAGGCCTGTTCCCGAGCGTGCTGGGCCATGAGGGCGCCGGCATCGTATGCCAGGTCGGGGCGGGCGTCATTTCGGTGGCGCCGGGCGATCACGTCATCCCGCTCTACACCCCCGAATGCCGCCAGTGCAAAAGCTGCCTGAGTGGCAAGACCAACTTGTGCACCGCGATCCGCGCGACGCAGGGCAAGGGGCTGATGCCCGACGGCACGACGCGCTTTTCCTACAAGGGCGAGCCGATCTTCCATTATATGGGCTGCTCGACCTTTTCGAACTTCACGGTGCTGCCCGAGATTGCGGTGGCGAAGATCCGCGAGGACGCGCCGTTCAAGACGAGCTGCTACATCGGCTGCGGGGTGACGACGGGTGTCGGCGCGGTGGTCAACGCCGCCAAGGTGCAGGTCGGCGACAATATCGTGGTGTTCGGGTTGGGCGGCATCGGCCTCAACGTGTTGCAGGGTGCGAAGATGGCGGGGGCCGGCAAGATCATCGGCGTCGATATCAATCCGGACCGCGAGGAATGGGGCTGCAAGTTCGGTATGACCGACTTCATCAACGGCAAGGGCCTGTCGCGTGACGAGACGATCGCGAAAATCCTCGAGCTGACCGACGGCGGTGCGGACTACACCTTCGATTGCACCGGCAACACCGAGGTCATGCGCACCGCGCTGGAGGCCTGTCATCGCGGCTGGGGTACCTCGATCATCATAGGCGTGGCGGAAGCGAGCAAGGAAATCACCACGCGGCCATTCCAGCTCGTCACCGGGCGCAACTGGCGCGGCACCGCGTTCGGCGGCGCCAAGGGGCGGACGGACGTACCCAAGATCGTCGACTGGTACATGACCGGCAAGATCGAGATCGACCCGATGATCACCCACGTGCTCACGCTCGACGAGATCAACAAGGGCTTCGATCTGATGCATGCGGGCGAAAGCATCCGCTCTGTCGTGGTGTACTGATCGTTTATACGGGAGGTAATATCTTGGACGGGCAATCACTCGCATTAGAATCTATAGTTGTAGCCCTGAGAAGCAGCGGTATTATAGATCGCTGCGCGGTTCGCGGTATTGTGAATACGCTTCATGACACTGCCAAAGATGCGAAGATCCATTGTCAAGAAAATGTGAAGTTCCTTGGCGGTCTTGCCAACAATCTAGAAGTTGGTTCGGGGCGCCGCGCTTACGCAACTTCTTTAAGCGTGAACCAAGCCGCTTGGCTGAGCAATTCTGAGGAGAAAGTTATGTCCTGTATCGCCCGTTCGTTGGCTCCTAGGAGCCCGTCTACGAATTGCGATTGAGGTGGACTGGCGGGGCAACATTTGATTCAATCGGCGGATGAGCAAGCGCTTTCTGCCGTGGGATGTCGATCAGGTATCCCTCTTTCCGCCCTCGGTTCTCGACTACGTGCCGCTTTCGCATCCGGCGCATTTTGTGCGGGATCTGGTTCGTGATGATCTGGATCTCGAGGCGGTCTACGCGTCCTATTAAGACGCGCCCGGCGCGCCTGCCTTCCACCCCGTGATGATGACGGCACTGTTGTTGTACGCGTACACGCAAGGCATCTATTCCTCGCGCCGGATTTCCCGCGCCTGCGAGGAGCGGCTTGATTTCCACGCGGTCACGGCGAGCACGAAGCCGGATTTCCGGACCATCTCCGAGTTTCGCAAGCGCCACCTCACGGCCTTGTCGGGGCTGTTCGTGCAGGTGCTCAAGCTGTGCGCACAGGCGGGCCTGGTGAAGCTTGGCCATGTGGCGCTGGACGGAACCAAGATCAAAGCCAACGCATCGAAGCATAAGGCGATGAGCTATGCCCGGATGCAGAAGGCCGAGGCCGCTCTGGCGGCCGAAGTTGCTGGCTGGCTGAAGGCCGCCGATGCTGCTGATCGCAACGACGACGCGGCTGTGGGCGTGGATCGGCGCGGTGACGAGATGCCGGACTGGGTTGCAGACAAACAGAAACGGCTGGCCAAAATTCGCGAGGCCAAAGCGGCTCTTGAAGCCGAAGCCAGGGCAAAGGCGGACGCCAAAACTAGAAACGGGGACGATGATCGAGGCGACGGACCACGGCGTGGTCCAAAGCCGAAGCATCCGCCCGGCACGCCAAAGCCGAAGGCTCAACGCAATTTCACTGATCCGGACAGTCGCATGATGCCGGGCAAAGACGGTTTTGTTCAGGCCTATAACGGACAGGCTGCGGTCGATGCGACCGCGCAAATCATTGTCGCCCACTCGCTGTCGAACTCATCCGCCGACGCACCCTGGCTGGTCCCGCTTACGGACGCAGTCACGCAGAACATGGGAAAGCGGCCGAAGGAGCTGTCAGCGGACGCTGGCTATTGCTCCGAGGCCAATCTCGCTGCCCTCAAAGAGCGCAGCATCTCAGCATACATCGCCACAGGGCGGGCAAAGCGACCAACGACCGGTGGCAAGCTCGGCGGGCCGCTCACTCAGGCGATGCGCAGAAAGCTCAAACTTGGCGGTCACCGAAGTCGCTATCGTCTCCGCAAGCAACTCCCCGAGCCGGTCTTCGGCCAGATCAAACACGCCCGGGGCTTTCGCCAATTCCTCCTGCGCGGTCTCGACAACGTCAAACAGGAGTGGGGCCTTGTCTGTATCGCCCATAATATCACCAAATTATGGACCGCAGCGTGATCTTTGACTTGTGTATCCGCGCCAGCGCCGAGCTCTTAATGCCGTTAGGCTGCGTTTTGCGCCGACATCGGCCCGCAGCGCCGGCCATGCTCAAGCAGCGCAGGAATTAGCGCCGCAAAAATGATTTCGCAGACGGGCTCCTAGCGGTATAGGCCGAGGAAGAGGTCGCCCATCGAACGGCGCCGGAACAGGGTCGACTAGCGTTGCCGGCGATGTTCCGGACGGTCATGTGCCAAGTGGCATCGTTGGCAGAGGGCGGCGAGGGTGCCCGGGTCGTTGTTGCTTGGGTCATGATCCAAATGGGCGCTCGCGAGCACGACGCGCGTCGACTGTGGCGGCAATGCCGGGTCTGCCAGGTTCTCAAAGCATAGCTGATGTGGCCTTGATGTTTGGGCCCTGGGCAGAGCGCGCGCTCGTTTCCCGCGATCGTTGCGCCAATGGTTGCGCTCCTCATCGAACCAGCGACCGTCGCCGAGGTGTACGACGTCACGGCCATGTGGGCGTCCGCATTGCTCACAGCGCCCTTTGGCACGTTGAAAACGGATCATTTCCGAGAGCTGATGCCAGTCGATCGGATAGAACCAGCGTTGTTCGGGGCGGATCGGCATGGAGGAATCTTGAATCATTAGCGGCAAGAACGAAAGGGGAAAACACGCTTCGGACTCAGGCTGTAGCTCAATCTTCGGAATGCCTGTGATTGGTGGAAAGCTGCCGCTTGCTTTCGGATAAGCCGATTGTGGAGCGACCATTCCTGTTGCATCAAGGTCAGGCAGGAGAACCTAGTGTCGCGCCACAGAGATTATGACCGTTTGGGCTAGCGCAGGACGGGGAGCTCCTCGGGAGCGAGCATGATCTGGATGCTTCGTGGGGCGCCAGGCTCGCGCCTGATGAGGCCGGCCTTTTCGAGAGTGACCACCATCTGGTGGACGGAGGGTGCGGTCACCTCGAAGTGGCGCCGCATGTCAGCCTCGGCCGGCGGCCGTTTAAAGATCCGGGTGTAGGCATGGATGAAGGCCAGATACTGCCCCTGAAGCTGCGTGAAGCGCGGACGTTCCGCAGGCTGATGTCCGGCAAGTATCTGACTCATATGCGATTCATGTCCCGCGATTCATCTGAACCTCTCTGCTGAAAGCGGAGGCGAGGATGAACATAAAGTATCATGTGGAGCTGAGCCAGGAAGAGCGGGACCGGCTCGAAACACTGCTGGGCGGCGGGCGACATTCAGCCCGCAGGCTGAAGCGCGCCCAGATTCTGCTCGCCGCACATGACAGCGTGGCGGACGATGTGATCGCTTCGACCCTGAAGATCAGCGCGTCGACTATCTACCGAACGAAGCGCCGGCTGGTAACGGCAGACCTCGAGGCCGCCCTGAGTGAAGAGCCACGCCCCGGCGTCGCGCGGAAGTTATCGGGCAAGGAAGAAGCACTGCTGGTAGCGACGGCCTGCTCAAGCCGCCGCCCGGTCGCGCGCGCTGGACGCTTGAGCTTCTCGCCGACGAAATGGTGAGGCTAACTGATCATGACGAACTTTCGTCAGAAACCGTGCGCCGGCGTCTGGCCGAGAACCATCTGAAGCCCTGGCGACAGGATATGTGGTGCATTCCAAAGGTCGATGGCGAATATGTTGCCCGAATGGAGGATGTGCTGGACCTCTATGCCGAAGAGCCTGATCCGCAGCGGCCGATTGTCTGCTTCGACGAGAGCCCGACCCAACTGATCGGCGAGGTCCGTGAGCCGGTTCCGGCAGAACCCGGTCAACTTGAACGCTATGATTACGAGTACCGCCGTAACGGCACCGTCAATCTTTTCGTCTTTCTTGACGTCCACCGTCCGTGGCGGCGGGTCAAGGTTACAGATCGACGCACCAACCAGGACTTTGCCCACTGCATGCGCGAACTTGTAGATGATGACTTCCCTGATGCCCCGGTCGTCCGTGTCGTCATGGACAATCTTTCCACCCATACGCTCGGCGCAATTTACGATACTTTCCCGGCAGCCGAAGCACGTAGGGTCGTCAAGCGTCTCGAAATCCATCACACACCAAAGCATGCCAGCTGGCTGAATATGGTCGAGATAGAGATCGGTGTCCTGCGCAGCCAATGCCTCGACCGCCGCATCGAAAACAAGGAGCAGATCACCGCCGAGATCGCCGCCTGGGAACAGCGCCGCAACGCTGAACGGGCTCAGATCAACTGGATGTTCACCACCGAGAAAGCCCGCGAAAAACTCCGCAAGGCCTATCCCATCAAAGAGTCATAATCTCTGTGCCGCGACACTAGTATCGGGCGAGGCATGGGAGACAGGGTCTTATTGGTAACTCGGCTCGCGATATTAGCGTGCTTTGCCGCATCTCTGTGCTTGCCCGTTTTCAGGGCTCATATTCTCGATACCCTAGAATGGCCGTGGTTTTACGGTTGGCGAGTGCTCGTTTTTGGTTGGGGAGCATTCTTCGGATTACAGTTCGCGTGGGCTGGCAATCTGATATTTCTGATCCCTCTCACATTTCCGCGATCAAGATGGAGCATAATCTCGTCGATCGCGCTTGCGCTATGCGTCTGGATGGCGCTTCGCATTAGGCATTTCGGCGGACTTGGCTCTGGATCCGACGATTATGCTGAGTTCGTCGGCAGTGGATATTACCTCTGGATTTTCGCCATGAGCGCGTCTGCGCTGCTGCCGGTTGCCATGATTTCAGCTATCGAATGTCAGCGATGGAGCCGAGTGAAACACTAGGGGAACGTCCACTTTTGGGCGGTCGCGGTCTTGTCAGCTTCTGGCCTCGGCTTTCCGAATCAGGAACGGCGAGAAGTTGTCTAATCGGTTTTTCGTTGTCAACTGATCCTGGCGAGTTTCTTGCCTCCTGAATTATCTATTCAGAGTTATTCGCACACTATTATCGCTGAAGGGTTCATCTGCATCCAGTTGATCGTTTGCCGGGTACATGGTTGTCTTCGCGGTCGACGCGAGTTGATCGCCGCATGATGCGTCTACGTGGGTAGGATCTTTCAATGTGGTGGGCGCAATCTGCCAGTGTTTTGGCAGTGCAACTTTTCGCTCGAAATGATCCCTCCGCGTCCCGGCAGGGACGACCAGACGCATCTGATGTCAGACGCGAATTCTACAAGATCTATCTCATGACAGATCCCCTTAATCTGGTGGTGCTTCTATCAAGCAATTGCTGGCTTGCCAGCGTCAAACAGCTCGCCAGTCTTCAGCATCTTGTGCATGATAACGGCGAGCTTGCGGGCGACAGCAACAGCGGCACGCTTGTAGCCAATAGTTTCCCACAACTTCAGCCCCCAATCGCGCAGCACACTTTCTGTGGACGTGCGCGTGAGCAAGACGGTCGCTGCTTCGTAGAGCAGGCCACGCAGACGAGCGTCACCACGCCGCGAGATGTGACCATTATGGTCGACTTCTCCGGACTGGTAGCGCTTGGTGGTCAACCCAATCCAAGCACCGACCGACCGCGATCGTGCAAAATTATCCGGATCTTCCACGGCGGCAACAAAAGTCGACGCAGTGATGGCACCAATGCCCGGAACCGATTGCAACAGCTGGCACTGGGTGTCGTTACGTGCTGATGCTATCAGCTGCCGGGACAGCTCTGCGGTCCGAACACGGATAGCCTTCCAGGCATCAAGGAGGGGTAGGATGATCTGCTCGAGGCCCGCGTTCGTGGCCAATAATTCCCGGACATTGGCGTCAAAAACGCCCCCGGCCCCTTTCGGTGTCACCAAGCCGAATGTCTTCATCATGCCGCGAATTTGATTAGATAATTGCGTCGAAACCTTCAGCATCTGAGCACGCGCGCCGAGCCGCGTGCGCGTGAGCATGCTCTCGAAGCCTTTTACCCGAACTTCCTTGTAGAATTTCACTTCGGCGAGATGCGCAAGACCGTCCGCATCATTGGCGTCGGTCTTGTTCATCGAGCGAAGCCTTGGCATGGCGAGCGTCGATACAAATGGCCGGCAACCCTTCCGCTGTCAGGGCGTGATAGAACCAGACCGACAGCTGCCCGGTTTCGAACACGACCCGCTCCACTTCCGGAGCCCGCTTACGGATCAACGCGGCGAGCAATTTCGGATCCGACGGACATTTTCCACGCCAGATCCGCTGCCCGTCCTTGCGGATCGAAACCGCGGTCTCTTTCAAAGATACATCAAGGCCGATATAAATGGGCACGGCTATCCTCCGTTAGTTGCTGGGCCCGGTATGCAATCGTGAGCCCGTTCTTCATCTTATCGGGGGATAGCCACCTCACAATGCTCCGACGTCCAACCGTCGACGCTCACCCTGGCTGGCCCGCGATTACCCCACGTGGTGGCATCCACCCCCGCGCGCGCAGCCAATTCAGCAAGCGTAGGCTCGTGGCTACCACCAATCCCCACCAGAAGGCTGAACTGCTCCGAGGTGATCCCCAGCGACCGAAAGCAAGCATTGTAGCAGCGGGTCAGCGCCCTCGCGGTAACCCGCGCCTGGAAGGCCGGGCACTCGCGCTGCATTGGCACCACGCTTTCAGGCAGCGTTGCAGGCAGCGGGGGGCCGTATCCTCCACTTCGGACCGGTAGCACAGACGCTTGAGGGGGATGTGGCGGCATTGCCTATGGCCGGCATTTTCGAATTCACTACCCTAGCCGACGCCTTGGCTGTTTATGAATCATCGGAATACGCACCGATCAAGGTCGAGCGCCACGAGGCACAGGAAACACGCATGTTCATCGTCGAGGCGGGCTAAGCCTTATGTAGGTTTTCTGTTCCGTTGCTACTCAGCCCCCAAAGAAGGGTCACTCAATGTTCGAATTTGCTGTGGCCGACTATTCGGTAGCCTTGGGTGATGGCGCAAGCGCTGCCAGCCGAACGGGCACGCGAGCAAATCGGACCCCTCGCCGATAAGATGAAGGGCTACGTGCTTCGGCGTGCTATAGACCAGTCGGTTCATCGACATTCCGACACACGGATGGCGTGGTGAGCTGGCATTTCTGCCGGGGAAGGCTTTCGCTCCGCGAGCCTCCGGTCCCCGAAGGCTCCGGCCATGGAATTATTTACGCCGATACATTCCGAGGCTGCGGGCAGCCTCGCGACAGCGCTCGTCGCCTCGTCGCAGGCGCCACTCCTGCTTCTCGACGGCGACCTTGTAGTCTTGGGCGCCAGCACGTCGTTCTGCCGAGCGTTCGCGCTCGATCCGTTGGCCATTACGGGCAAGCCGCTCTCCAGGCTCGGCGCGGGCGAATGGGGTGGACGGCGGCTGAACTCGCTCCTGCTGGCAACTGTCGCTGGCGATGCCGCGATTGACGCCTATGAGATGGATCTCATCCGCGACGGGCATGAGCCCTGCCGGCTTGTGCTGAACGCGCACAAGCTCGACTATGCCGATGCGGAGAATGTTCGGATCGTGCTGGCCGCGACGGATGTGACAGCCGCGCGGCTCGCGGAGAAGCTCAAGGACGACCTGGTTCGCGAAAAGCAGATTTTGCTTCAGGAGCTTCAGCACCGGGTCGCCAACAGCCTCCAGATCATCGCTAGCGTCCTGCTGCAGAGCGCGCGAAAGGTCCAATCCGAGGAAAGCCGCACCCACCTGAATGACGCGCATCACCGCGTCATGTCAATCGCGACGCTCCAGCAGCAGCTTGCGACGTCGCGGATTGGTGACGTCGAGCTGCGGTCTTATTTCGCGGACCTGTGCCGAAGCATAGGGGCATCGATGATCAGCGACCATGAGCGCATCTCGCTCACCACTAACGTCGACGACAGCAAAACCAGCGCCGATGTGTCGGTGAGCTTGGGCCTGATCGTCACAGAGCTCGTTATAAATGCTCTGAAGCATGCATTTCCGGGCCACAATCAGGTTGGCAAGATCAGCGTTGATTACCGGTCTCAGGGGAAGGCTTGGACGATGACCGTTGGCGACGATGGCATCGGCATGCCGGCCGACCACGCCAGTACGAAGCCGGGTCTCGGAACAGGGATCGTTGATGCACTGAGCAAGCAGCTGGACGCGAGCGTCAGCGTCAGCGTCGCCGACGCCGACCCCGGCACGACCGTGTCCATTATCCATCTTTCCTGATCGTGGCGTTGTGCGGACCAATATTGAGTAAGTAGCGCCTTGCGGCGCCCTCAAGCACGCGCGGACAGCGCTCCGTCGGCAAAGGGAGATAAATATGGCGACCGTGCGACCAGCCGAACCGCATGACATGCCCAGGATTATGGCATTTGATTCTTTTCCTGGCGACCGGATCATGGAGATTATCGAGCGGCGAATGCTCG
>Ga0302314_10000688_pt1 | contig 62702 bp, 66 predicted proteins | sample III_Palsa_N2_3_FD_200533 | JGI IMG/M metagenome (GOLD analysis project Ga0302314, IMG submission 200533) | Peat permafrost microbial communities from Stordalen Mire near Abisko, Sweden - III_Palsa_N2_3 | ecosystem: Environmental > Terrestrial > Soil > Palsa > Peat permafrost | place: Sweden...
CAGGCGCGATCGAGCGTCGCGTCGTCGTCGGGATCGACCCCCATCACCACCGCCATCATGCAGCCGACCGCGCCCGCGACATGGTAGCAATAGCGCATCAGATCGTTCTCGGTGCGCGGGCGCCAGTCCTGCGCGTCCAGTGCAAAACCGTCGATCAGATCGTGTGCGAAGCGCGCGGGGAGACGCGTCTCCGCCGCGACGACGCCGAGCGCGTCGAACGCCGGATCGCCGGTCGCCTCGCCCGCGAGCGCTTGGCTCGTGCGTACGCGCATCGACGACAGCTTGGCGGCGGCGTCCTCGACCGGGCTCATGCCGTGGCCGAGTTGCTGCCCGTCGGCGATGTCGTCGCACGCGCGGCACCAGGTATAGAGCAGTTGCGCGCGCTCGCGCGTCGCGGGATCGAACAGCTTCGAGGCGGCGGCGAACGATTGCGAGCCCCTGGCGATGGTGTCGCGCGCATAGGCGACGAGCGCGGGACGATCGTAGCTCAAAGCCCTCTCCCCCTGGGGGAGAGGGAGGGGACCCGCCGCGCAGCGGTGGGGAGGGTGAGGGCATGAAGGCGCGCGCAGCGTGCCCTAACCCTCCCACTCGGCTGCGCCGAGCGGGCCCCTCCCTCTCCCCCGAGGGGAGAGGGGTTCATAATTTGCCCGCCTTCATCGCGAAGATCGTCTCGTGCGGACGATAGGCCGCCATCTGTTCCAGCAGGTCGCCCAGATCGTCGCTCGCGATCAGGATCGGCCGGTGCTGCGCGCGGACGAAGCCGGTCTCGCCCATCTTTTCCCAGAACTGCAGCAGCCCGTCATAGAAGCCTGCGACGTTGAGCAGGCCGACTGGCTTGGCGTGATAGCCGAGCTGCGCCCAGCTCATCGCCTCCCACAGCTCGTCCATCGTGCCGGTGCCGCCGGGCAGCGTGACGAACCCGTCGGACAGATCGGTGAACGCCGCCTTGCGCTCGTGCATCGTCTCGACGACGTGGAGTTCGGTGAGGCCAGGGTGCGCGACCTCGGCATCGACCAGCGCGCGCGGGATTACGCCGATCACCTCGCCGCCCGCGGCCAGCGCGGCATCGGCGACGGCGCCCATCAGGCCGAGCTTGCCGCCGCCATAGACGAGCCCGATGCCGCGTTCGGCGAAGCTGCGGCCGACGTCGGCCGCGGACGCAATGTAGCGCGGGTCGGCGGGGGTGGCGGAGCCGCAATAGACGGCGAGGCGGTTCATTCTTCTATGTCTCCTTCGTCATCCCGGACTTGATCCGGGATCCAGAGCTTCCGGCGACGCCGCCTGCAACCCTGGATCCTGACTTTCGTCAGGATGACGGCTTATATGCTTTAAGAGCGCCGCAGATCGTCGAGCATCAGCGCGGCGGTCGCCTTGGCCGAGCCGACCACCCCCGGTATCCCCGCCCCCGGATGCGTCCCCGCGCCGACGAAGTAGAGGTTGGGGATCGCATCGTCGCGGTTGTGGACGCGGAAGAAGGCGGATTGCGTCAGCAGCGGCTCGAGGCTGAACGCGGAACCAAGATGCGCGCTGAGATCGTGCGCGAAATCCTGCGGCGTGTAGTGAAAGCTGGTCACCAGCCGCTCGCGCAGGCCGGGGATCAGCGTGGCCTCCAGATGATCGAGGATGCGATCGGCATAGACCGGCCCGATCTCCGCCCAGTCGATCGGCAGCTTGCCGAGATGCGGCACCGGCGCCAGCGCATAGAAGCTCGAACAACCCTCGGGCGCGAGATCTGGATCGCTCACCGTCGGGTGATGGAGGTAGAGCGAAAAATCCTTCGCCAGCACGCCATGCTCATAGATGTCGGTGAGCAGCCCCTTGTAGCGCGGCCCGAACAGGATCGAATGGTGCGGGATGCCCGGGAACGTCCCCCTGATGCCGAAATGGACGACGAACAGCGACGGCGAGAAGCGCTTCTTCTCGAGCGCTTTCGTCGCGCGTTCACCGCGCTTCGAGCCGCCGAGCAGCGCCTTGTAGCTGTGGACCACGTCGGCGTTGGAGGCGACCGCATCGAAATCGCCGTGCCAGCCGCTCGCGGTGGTGACGCCGGTCGTCAGATCGCCCAGCGTGTCGATCCGCTCGACCGCGTCGCCCAGCCGCACGACGCCGCCCAGCCGCTCGAAATGCGCCACCATCGCGCGGACCAGCGCGTGCGTGCCGCCCTTGGGGAACCAGACGCCGCCGTCCTTCTCGAGCTTGTGGATCAGCGCGTAGATCGCGCTCGTCGTCATCGGGTTGCCGCCGACGAGCAGCGTGTGGAACGACAGCGCCTGGCGCAGATGCTCGTCCTTCACGAAGGACGACACCATCGAATAGACCGAGCGCCACGCCTGGCTCTTCACCAGCCGGGGCGCCGCCTTGATCATCGATCCGAAATCGAGGAACGCGACATGGCCGAGCTTTTCATAGCCCTCGCGGTACACCTCGGCCGAATAGTCGAGGAAGCGCTTGTAGCCGGCGATATCCTCGGGGTTGAGCACGCCGATCTGGCGGTGCAGCGACGCGTCGTCGTTGCTGTAGTCGAACACCGTGCCGTCGGGCCACATCAGCCGGTAGAAGGGCGAGACGGGCAGCAGCTCGACATCCTCGGCGATGTCGCGGCCCGAAAGCTTCCACAGCTCCGCGAGGCAATTGGGATCGGTGATCACGGTCGGGCCGGCGTCGAAGGTGAAGCCGTCGCGCTCCCACTGGTAGGCACGCCCACCCGGCTTGTCGCGCGCCTCGATCAGCGTCGTCGCGATCCCTGCCGATTGCAGGCGGATCGCGAGCGCCAGCCCGCCGAATCCCGCCCCGATCACCGCCGCCGTCTTCATCGTCATTTGTCCTTCGTGCCGGGCTTGCCGGCGCCATTGTTCATCATCGCCATCACCGCACGCCCGATCGGCACGGGCGGACGCCCCGCGAGGATGCGGGCCTTGTCCATGCGCGTCGATTGGGCGGCGTAGAACCGCCTGACCAGCGATTCGTCGAGACGGTAGAAACGCTCGAGGATGCGATAGCGCTCCTCGGGCAAAGCCGCGCGAAACAGCATGCGGTCGAGCAGCCGGTAGAAGCCCCGCTCCGCCCAGGTCTTCGCGGCGAAATCGTGCAGCGCGGTGTGCAGCGTGTCCGCGGAGAGATCGCGCAGATCGGTGACGATCCGCGCCGCGCGCACCGCATCGGGCAGCGAATAGCCCGTGGTCGGGTGAAACAGCCCGGCGCGCACACCGGCCTTGGCGACGCCCGCGCCGCCCGAGCGCCAATAGGCCTCGAAATCGCCGCCGAGCACGACACCCAGCGCGCCCTGCTCCTCGCGCTCGACGCTCGCAATCGCCCAGCCGCGCGACGTGGCATAGGCGGCGATTCGATCGGCGAGCAGGTCGCGATCGATCGCGGGCGTGTCGCTATAATAGGTGTCCTCGACGAACAGCCGGTCCGCTCCGAAGGGGAGCAGGTAGACGAAGCGGTAGCCGTCGCGCTGATCGACGGTCGCGTCCATGACCACCGGGCGCTTGAGCCCATGCGGCGCGGTCAGCACCAGTTCCTGCCCCAGGAACTTCTGCCAGCCGAGATCGAGCAGCGACAGGTCGCCCGATCCGCGCGCGTCGATCACGCCGGCGGCCTCGATCCGCAACCCGTCCGCGAACACGACCGCGCGCGGACCGACGCCGATCGCCTTGCGGCCGGTGAGGATCGAAGCGGCGGGCAATGCGGCGCGGATCACATGATCGAACTTGTCCGATGTGATCGCATGGTAGCGCGCGTCGAGCCGGCGGCGATGGCCGGGGAACAGCGCATGATAGCCGTCCCACATATGCGCGACGAGCGGCACGACCAGCGGGCGATCGACGGGCGCGATGTCGCTGTCGAAGAACGACCAGACGTGGTTGCCGCCGATCGTATCGCCCGCCTCGATCAGCAGCACGCGCGCGTCGGGACGCCGCTTCGCCATCGCGAGCGCGATCAGCCCGCCGGCAAGCCCGCCGCCGACGATCGCAAGGTCACATTGGCGGACGCGCTCCATGATCGATGCCTAGCGGGCGCGAGGCGCGGCGTCATCAGCGCGACGGTGTAAATCTCCCCTCGCTTAAAGGGAGGGGCTTTATCGTTCAGCGCGGCGGCTGCGTACCGTGGATTGCGCCGATGTGGCGCTGGACGATCCTGTGCGTCTCGGCGCCGAAGGCGCGATAGGCGGCGCTGCCGCCCTCCGTCGATTCCTTGAGGAAGGCGGCGCCGTCGGCATCGTGCAGCGCGGCCATGTCGCTCATATAGGCCTCGTCGAACGCCGCGCCCGACAGGCCTTTGAGCGTCGCCATCTTGCCTGCGAACGCGGCATTGGGGGTGGCGGCGAAGGTCACGCCTTCGCTCGACGAGATCGCCTTGAGCTTGGCGCCGACGAGCATGTGGTCGTGGACCTCGGCGGTGGCGAAGTCGCGCACGTCCTGCGTGCCGCCTTTCGTTTCGGCGAGCTTGCCGGCCGCGACCTCGAACATCCCGCCCTGCGACACCTTGACGACAAACGCCTTGTCGGCCGGCGTGGCGGTCGCGGCGAGGGCCGAGGTGGCGGCGAGGAGCGCGGTGGCGGCGAGGGCGAACGAGGCGATCTTCATGACTGGTCTCCGACAGGGGCGGAGGCGTAGCGGTTGCGGAAGGCGCGAGTTCCGTGGCTTCGCCCCTTCTGTTCCCCGGCTTTCGCCGGGGAACAGTATGTTCCAGCCTCGATCCCGGCTAAGACGATCCGCATGTCCCCGCTCACCGCCCTCCTCCTGTCCGCATTCGCGATGACGCTGATCGTCGGGGTGCGCTATCTCGTGGTCTCGGGCGGCTTCGCCTGGGCGACGGCGCGGCGGCACCCCGGCCTCTATGCGGGGCTCGACCGCCAGATGCGGCGCGAGATCGCGTGGAGCCTCGCCTCCGCGGCGATCTACGGCGTACCCGCGGGCATCCTCGCCTGGGGATGGCGCACGCATGGCTGGACGCGCGTCACCACCGATCTCCACGCCTATCCCTTGTGGTGGTGGCCCGTCTCGCTCGGGCTCTGCCTGTTCGCGCACGACACATGGTTCTACTGGACGCATCGCTGGATGCACCGCCCCAAGCCGTTCCGCATCGCGCACGCCGTCCACCACGCCAGCCGCCCGCCGACCGCCTGGGCGGCGATGAGCTTTCATCCCTGGGAGGCGCTGAGCGGTGCGGTCGTCATCCCGGTGCTGGTGCTGGTCGTCCCGCTGCACTGGACCGCGCTCGCCGCGCTGCTGACGATCATGACGATCCTGGGCGTCACCAACCATATGGGTTGGGAGATGCTGCCGCGCGCCGTCGTCGAGGGCCCGGCGGGTCGCTGGCTGATCAGCGCGACGCACCACCAGCGCCACCACAGCGACTATCGCTGCAACTACGGCCTCTACTTCCGCTTCTGGGACCGCCTGTGCGGCACCGACCGCGGGCTGGGCAGTTTTTCGGCCCGCCCCGACGTCTCAGCGCCCCGGCGATAAGCGCGCCGCCCGCCGTCGTCGGGGCTTTGACCCGCGCATCACCCTGCCCTATCGTGACCGCTCCCCGGGGGGCCGCTGATCCGCGGCTGAGAGGGGGGCTGGAGCCCCCGACCCGTCGAACCTGATCCGGTTGATACCGGCGGAGGAAGGGAAGCGGCGACCACATCGGGCCACCGCGATCTCGCTTCCGACCATAGGAGGAGACGAGTATGGCCGATATTCTTGCACCCACCGAAATGCCCTTCGCGGGCAGCGCGATGCGCGTGACCACCGGCCCGATCCGCGGCTCCCGGAAAATCCATGTCGGGCCGCTGCGCGTCGCGATGCGCGAGATCGCGCTCGAGCCCTCCGCGGGAGAAGCGCCGCTGCGCGTCTACGACACCTCGGGCCCGTACAGCGACCCGGACCAGCGCATCGACATCCTCGCCGGACTCCCCGAATTGCGTGCCGAGTGGATCCGCGCCCGCGGCGACGTCGAAGAATATGACGCGCGCGAGACGCGCCCCGAAGACAATGGCCAGCTAGGCCCCGATCGCTCGGGCGGCGTCCCCGCCTTCCCGCGCGTCCGCAAACGCGTGCTGCGCGCGAAGCCCGGCATGAACCTCAGCCAGATGCACTATGCCCGCCAAGGCATCGTCACCCCCGAGATGGAATATGTCGCGATCCGCGAGAACATGGGCCGCGCCGCGCTCGCCGAAAAGCTGGTCCGCGACGGCCAGGATTTCGGCGCGTCGATCCCCGACTATGTGACGCCGGAGTTCGTCCGCGACGAGGTCGCGCGCGGCCGCGCGATCATCCCCAGCAACGTCAACCACCCCGAGAGCGAGCCGATGGCGATCGGGCGCAACTTCCTCGTCAAGATCAACGCCAACATCGGCAATTCGGCGGTCGCCTCCGACGTCGCGAACGAGGTCGACAAGATGGTCTGGTCGATCCGCTGGGGCGCGGACACGGTGATGGATCTCTCCACCGGCCGCAACATCCACGACACGCGCGAATGGATATTGCGCAACAGCCCCGTCCCGATCGGCACCGTGCCGATCTACCAAGCGCTCGAGAAGGTCGGCGGCGTCGCCGAGGACCTCACCTGGGAGATCTTCCGCGACACGCTGATCGAGCAGGCCGAGCAGGGCGTCGACTATTTTACGATCCACGCGGGCGTCCGCCTCGCCTATGTGCCGCTCGCCGCCAAGCGCGTTACCGGGATCGTTTCGCGCGGCGGCTCGATCATGGCGAAATGGTGCCTCGCACACCACAAGGAGAGTTTTCTCTACACGCATTTCGAGGACATCTGCGCGATCATGAAGGCCTATGACGTCGCCTTCTCGCTCGGCGACGGGCTGCGCCCCGGCTCCAACGCCGACGCCAATGACGAGGCGCAGTTCGCCGAACTCGCGACGCTGGGCGAACTCACCAAAATCGCGTGGAAGCACGACATCCAGGTGATGATCGAGGGCCCCGGCCATGTGCCGATGCACAAGATCAAGGAGAATATGGACCGGCAGCTCGCGGTCTGCGGCGAGGCGCCCTTCTACACGCTCGGGCCGCTGGTGACCGACATCGCGCCCGGCTACGACCATATCACCAGCGGCATCGGCGCCGCGATGATCGGCTGGTTCGGCACCGCGATGCTCTGCTACGTGACTCCCAAGGAGCATCTGGGGCTTCCCGACCGCGACGACGTCAAGGTCGGCGTCGTCACCTACAAGCTCGCCGCCCACGCCGCCGACTTGGCCAAGGGGCATCCGGCGGCCCGCCTGCGCGACGACGCCTTGAGCCGCGCGCGCTTCGACTTCCGCTGGCGCGACCAGTTCAACCTCGCGCTCGACCCCGAGACCGCCGAGGCCTTCCACGACCAGACGTTGCCCGCGGAAGGGGCGAAGACCGCGCATTTCTGCTCGATGTGCGGGCCCAAATTCTGCTCGATGCAGATTTCGCAAGAGGTGCGCGCGTTCGCGAGCAGGCAGAACGCCAGCGCGGACACTTTTCTTGCCGCGACGCCGATCGGGGAGAATGAGGCGGAGGCGGGGATGATTGCGATGAGCGAGAAGTTCAGGGAGAAGGGCGGGGAGATTTATCTGCCTGCGGAGTGAAGGGAGAAGACTTAAAATTTAAGTTCCGCCTCTTCTAAGCGCCGCATCAGCATCGAGATAAATGCCAAGTGATCGAGGCATTTATCTACGGTGTCTTGCACGTCAAATTCATGTCCTCTCGGATTTCTGATGGCCCATACAGATCCAGTAAAAATCCATTGAAAGCCTTTTTGTTCGTCTATCTCACTGGTGTTGCTTAAGGCTGTAAGCTGGATAGCAGGTGCAGGCTCCTTAAATACTTCCTGCATCAGCGAAGCGCCGGATTTCGTCGAGTTGGCAAATTTCGCTACAGATTTGTCAAGAAATTTTGCTGCTTCAAAAGTCGCCTGTGCATAATGCGCATCGTCAAACAGCTTTCGCACTTTTGAAGGAATTTTCTCGTGGAGGTTGCGTTCGTCGAACGGATGCGCCTGCCCTGGGTCCGTCAGCCGCTCCTCAGTGTACAATGCCGCTAACCGAACTATCCGTTCGAAGCTTCTAAGCTGCTCCATTCAAGAGATTCTTTCTGATGCTCTCAAATATATTGTCATAGGTAGCCTGTGAGCCATTGGCCGGTAAGTTAATTTCAATCCTTACGGTCAAGCCAACTGGGGAGCCGCCCGTAGGTGGATTAACCACTAGCGCGGGCGGTTTCGGAGCCTCATGTTTCCTCTTGGCTGGTGGTGCTTTGTCCTTCGGTGCCACGCGAGGGCCAGAAGAACCTCGCGACGGAACATGCTCCGCCCGCTTCAACGACAAACTCGCTAAAGTTTGAAACGTGAGAGCCTGACGTGATCCCGTAACCGCGCTTGTTTCATCCGATCCTCGAAAATAGGAAATCAGGGTATCTCGGTCTAGCGACCAAGCCGATGCGCCGTGAAGTTCAAATAGCTCCCGATATGCGGTCTCGACAAGAGTCGCCAAAGCATTGCCGAATTTTGTATCATCATGCGTGGTAAATACTTGGGCACCTTCTTTTGTTCGTTGATTTTCTTTATCGAGTATTCCTATGAATTTCATTATATTAATAAGGGCGCCCTCATTGCTTGAAGCAATCCCGAGCTTCTTAAGAGTGTCTGAGTCGACCTTTGCCGGCAGTGATTTTCGAAACTGCTGAAAGGCCGTCTGCACCAAACCGCCACTAGGAATATATGGATATGCCATTTGCCGCCCGTAAATTGGAGGCTGCAACTTATTAGATGCGCTCGTCAAGTTTGCGAGCGATCGTGCTCTGCAGCGAGCCGAAATTACGCACACACATGTACTGTTCGAAATCGAACGACGCGCCATCTTGACATATTGAACCATATGGGTTACACGTCGCTCCATGGACATGAGCGATCCCCCCACCCCGCCGATCGATTTCGACACCGTGCCCGTCCGCGATCGGCACGACGGCTGGACGCCCGAGCGACAGCACGCCTTCGTTGCCGCGCTCGCCGAATCGGGGTGCGTCACCGAGGCGTGCAAGGCGGTCGGCGTGACCAGTCAATCCGCCTACCGCCTGCGCCGCCACTTCGATGCGCAGGGTTTTCGGCTGGCCTGGGACGCCGCGCTCGATTTTGCGATCCGGCGGCTGTCCGACGCGGTCTATGCGCGCGCGATCTACGGCGTCGCGGTGCCGCATTACTATAAGGCGAGGTGGTCGGCGAGCATCGCCGCTACGACTAGCGGCTCGCGCTGTTCCTGCTGCGCTACCGCGATCCGCTGCGCTACGCCAAGGGCTGGGACAAGATCGAGCCGATGCACGGCCATGAGGAAATCTATGCGGTGCGCCTCGCCAAGATGATGGTGCATCTGGAGAGCGGCGATCTCGATCTGCCCATACCCGCGCCCCCGCCGCCGCGCCCCGTGCGGGAGGAGGATTGAGAGGACGGAGAGGATGAGGCCACCCCCGACGTGCCGTCACCTTCCTAACCTTTCGCCGCCCGCTCTCGCCTTTGCGTCGCGTCCTGCTACGCTGGCGTCTCCTCGCTCCAGGAGACTCGCGATGGGCTTGCTCGACGGACTGCTCGGCCAGGTGGCCGGCAATGTGGATGTTCAGAATCTCGCGGCAAAGATGGGGCTTACCCCCGAGCAGGTCGAGCAGGCGGTGACCGCGCTCGGCGCCGCGCACCCCCAGCCCGGCGACACGGTGCAGACCGCCGCCGATCAGACCGGCCTGCCGCAGGACACGCTGCAGCAGATCGTCGAGCATATCGGCGGCGAGGGCGCGCTCGGCAAGTTCGCGGGGCTGCTCGAGCAGCAGGGCGGGCTCGGCGGATTGCTGGGCGGCCTGTTCGGCAGCAAAGCCTAGGCTTGCGGCAATGCTGGCGGTGGGGGTCGCGACGTCGTCGCCCCGCCGCCGGTGTTCAGAAGATGCCGTGACCGATCATCAGCCGCACGGCGCCGACGCACAGCACGACCAGATTGAGGTTGCGCCCGCCGTTGCGGCTCGACAGCGCGCCGATCGCCAGACCCAGCACCGCGAACGGCAGGACGAACCAATACATCCAGCCCAGGAAGGGCGTGAACGCGATCAGCCCCCAGGCGAGCGCGATAAGGCCGATGACGATCGAGATCAGGTTGAGCATGTCCGATCATCGCCCGGCCGGTCGCATTTGCCAAGTGCGCAACGCGACTTGACGATACGGAACATATGTGGAACATGTAAGTCGATCCACTCGGAGGAGTGACGGCATGCCCCAGTCTCCCGCGTCCAGCTCTCCCGCGCCGCGCCTGTATCTTTTCGCCCGGCTTCCCGACGGTATCGGCGATCATATCGACGCCTCGAACGACATCGAGCCCGCGCTGCCCGGGCTACGGCTGATCTCGAGCGCGAGGCGGCACATCACGCTCGCCGATCTCGGCCGCATCGATGCGCCGCAGGATCATGTGATCGCGATGATCGGCTGGATCATGGCGACGATGCCGCCCTTCGCCTTCCGCGTGCTGTTCGACCAGATCGTGACCAGTGCGCGCCATACGCTGCTCAAGGCGAGCGAGCCGTTGCTGGGTGCGCTCGAATGCCAGGCGCATGTCGTCGACATGGTGCGGCATTACGGGCTCGACCTGCCGCGCGGAGCCGCGCCGACGCCGCATGTTACGCTCGGCTATGGCCATCGCGAGACGCCAGGCGTGCGGCCGATCGACGGGATCAGCTGGCTGGTCGACGAACTCGTGCTGGTGCGCAGCTGGCACGGCCGCAGCTGGCACGAGGAACTCGGGCGATGGCGGCTGCCCGAGCGGCGGCGGGTGGCGTGACGGGTGCGCTCCGAAGTAGACCTACCTGACCGTCATCCCAGCGCAGGCTGGGATCTCGGTGAAGTAGGGGTTGCGCCCGCCACACGTCCTTCGACTTCGCTCAGGACGAACGGAGGAGGGGTGATCGGTATCAGCCAGCCGGCGCCAAAGCCTCCACCGCCTCGATGAAGCGCATCAGCGAGATCGGCTTGGACACATAGGCCGCCGCCCCCGCCTCGCGTGCTGCTGCCTCGTCCGCAGGGGAGGCGTAGGCGGTCACCGCGAGGATCGGGATCGCCGCCAGCTCGGCGTCCGCCTTGAGCGCGGCGATCAGCTCGAGCCCGCTGACGTGGGGCAGCTGGATGTCCATGATGATCAGATCGGGCATCACGGTCCGCGCGGTCGCGATCGCCTCGCCGCCATCGCGCACGGGGGTTGGCTCATAGTCGTGCACCTCGAGCAGGTCGCAGAACAGCTTGAGATTGAGTTCGTTGTCCTCGACAACGAGCACCTTGCCCGGCAAAGCCGCATATCCTTCCAGAGAGTGGTCCGAGATTAGGCGATGCGCGCGCGCGACACAAATCATCCCCCACATCGGCCGGACGCCCTGACGCTGGCGCTCTCCGCACTGGTGTGGACGCTGTCGGACACGGCGCGCGCCGAACGCCTGCTCGCGCTGACCGGCCTCACGTCGGACGAACTGCGCGCGCGTGCGGGCGATCCGGTGCTGCTCGCCGCGGTGCTCGGCTTCCTCGCGCAGCACGAACCCGATCTCACCGGCTGCGCCGAGGCGCTGGATGTCCGCCCGGAGGCGCTGATCGCCGCCCAACAGGAACTTGACCAATGACGCGCCCCCTCCTCATCACCGATTGCGACGAAGTGCTGCTGCACATGGTCGCGCATTTCCGCGACTGGCTCGACGAGGCGCACGGTATCGACTTCGCGATCGCCGAGGAGAATTGGGGCGAGGCGCTGGTCCGCCGCGACAGCGGCGCGCTTGTCGCACCGGCCGAGGTCTGGCCGTATCTCGACAGTTTCTTCGACACCGAGATGGAGCGCCAGACGCCGGTGAGAGGAATGATCGAGGCGCTCGACCTGATCACCGCGCATGCCGACATCGTCGTGCTCACCAACCTGCCCGATCATCGCCGCCAGCCGCGGATCGACCAGCTCGCGCGTCACGGCATCGGCCACGAAGTCTATTGCAACCAGGGCGGCAAAGGCGAAGCCTTGCGGGCGATCCTCGAGACCCATCGGCCACCGGTCGCGGTGTTCGTCGACGATCTCTCGTTCCAGCTTCGCTCGGTGGCGGAGACGACGCCGCAGGTCTGGCGGCTGCACATGGTCGCCGAGCCGCTGATCGCGCACCGCCGCCCGCGCTCGCCCGATGCACACGCGCGGATCGACGACTGGGCGCATGCCGCCGACTGGATCCTCGCGCGCTTCTCCGATGGCAAGCCTGCTCCGGCCTTGACCGGCGCGAACCACGCGGCATAGCGGCGGCATGGATATCGACACCACGCTCGCCGAGCTCGGCCTCACCCTCCCCAAGGCGGCGGCGCCCGTCGCCGCCTATGTTCCCGCGGTCGAGGCCGGCGGGCTGCTCCATATCTCGGGGCAGCTGCCGTTCGATCCCGAGGGCCGGCTGATGACCGGCCGGCTCGAAGGCCCCGACGACGTCGAGCGCGGGCGCAAGGCGGCGGAGCGCTGCGCGTTGATGCTCGTCGCGCAGATCAGACAAGCGCTGGGCGGATCGCTCGATCGCGTCGAGCGGATCGTCAAGCTGGGCGCGTTCGTCGCGAGCGGGCCCGAATTCACCGATCAGCCCAAGGTCGCCAACGGCGCCTCCGAGCTGATGGTCGCGCTGTTCGGCGAGGCGGGCAAGCATGCGCGCTCGGCGGTCGGCGTGCCGGTGTTGCCGCTCGGCGCGGCGGTGGAAGTGGATGCGATCGTCGCGCTTCGGCAAGCTTGACCGGCGGCTGGTGCCGGCGCCCGAGCCGGCCCGCGTCGCCTTCCTGCGCACGCACGACATCGCGCATCGCGGATTGTGGGGCGCCGGCCTGCCCGAGAACAGCCTTGCCGCGGCCTCTGCCGCGATCCGGGGCGGGCTCGGCATCGAATGCGACGTTCGGCTGTCGCGCGACGGCACCGTCATCGTCTTCCACGATGCCGACACGCAGCGGATGACCGGGCAAACGGGATCGATTGCGCAACTCGCCACGCACCAGATCCTCGCGCGGCGTTTTTCGGGCAGCGACGAGCCTATCCCGACGCTCACGCAGCTGCTGGCGCTGATCGCGGGCCGCGTCCCGCTGCTGATCGAACTCAAGACCGATACGCTGGCGCAGGCGGCACCACTGTGCCTTGCGGTCCGCCGCGTGCTCGAAGGCTATCGTTGGCCGGCGGCGGTGATGGGGTTCAACCCGCAGGTCGGCCACTGGTTCGCGACGCATGCGCCCAAGATGGTGCGCGGGCTCGTGATGACCGAGCATCGCGAGACGCGCGGGCGGGCGTTGCGCGACGCGGTCCTGCGCCGTCTTGCGGTGCGGCGCGCGAGACCCGATTTCCTGGCCTATGACGTCCGCTTCCTCCCCTCCGCCCTCCCCGCCGCGCTGGGCCTGCGGGGGCTGCCCGTGCTGAGCTGGACGGTGCGCGCGCCGCAGGATCGGGAGATCGTCGCACGACATGCCGACCGCCCGATCTTCGAGCGAACCACATGAGCGAGATCGTCGCGCGGATCACCGGCGGGATCGGCGCGATCGCGCCCGAGGATTGGGATGCGTGCGCGGGCGCCGACAATCCCTTCCTCAGCCACGCCTTTCTCTCCGCGCTCGAGGATTCGGGAAGCGCGGTCGCGCGCGCGGGCTGGCAGGCGGTGCCGATCGTCGTCGATGGCGCCGACGGCAGGCCCGCCGGCATCGTCCCCGCCTATGCCAAGAGCCACAGCCAGGGCGAATATGTCTTCGACCAGGGCTGGGCCGATGCGTGGCAACAGGCGGGCGGCGCCTATTATCCCAAGCTGCAGATCGCCGTCCCCTTCACGCCCGTTCCCGGCCCGCGGCTGCTGTTGCGCGATCCGGCGGTCGCGCCCGCGCTGATCGCGGCGACCGAGACGATGGTCGCCGAGCATGATCTCTCCTCGGCGCACGCCACCTTCGTCACCCCCGAGCAATTGCCGCTGTTCGAGGCCGCCGACTGGCTGATCCGCACCGGCAGCCAGTTTCACTGGCATAATGACGGCTATGCCTGTTTCGACGACTTCCTCGCCGCGCTGTCGTCGCGCAAGCGCAAGGCGATCCGCAAGGAACGCGAAGGCGCGCAATCGCAGGTCGAGATCCGCACGCTGTCGGGCGCCGAAATCGGCGAGGCCGAATGGGACGCGTTCTGGCGCTTCTACCAAGATACCGGCAGCCGCAAATGGGGCCGCCCCTATCTGACGCGCGCTTTCTTCACGATGCTGAGCGAGCGGATGGGCGACCATGTGCTGCTGATGCTCGCCTATCGCGACGACACGCCGGTGGCTGGCGCGCTCAACCTGATCGGCGGCGATACGCTGTACGGGCGCTATTGGGGCTGCACGGAGGAGATCCCCTTCCTCCATTTCGAGCTCTGCTATTATCAGGCGATCGAGGCGGCGATCGCGCGCGGCCTGAAACGCGTCGAGGCCGGCGCGCAGGGCGAGCATAAACTGGCGCGCGGCTATCGGCCGGTGCCGACCTGGTCGGCGCATTACATCCCGCATCCGGGTTTTCGGCGCGCAGTCGCGGATTTCCTCGAGCGCGAACGGCGTGCGGTCGATCAGGAGATCGAGATGCTCGACCAGATGGCGCCGTTCAAAAAGGACGGCTAACCCACCATCGCCGTTCGTCCTGAGCGAAGTCGAAGGACGTGTTGCAGGCGGCGTCGTTTGAAGCCGTGCCTCGACTTCGCTCGGCACGAACGGAGAAGTTTACGCCGCCCTGCGCTGGTGCATCGCGAGCCAGGCACGCGCCTGCTTCTGCGCCTCGACGATCTCGCGCGCGGTCATCTCGTCGGCGATGTCGGCGCGGCATTCCTGCGCTTCGATCGATCCCGCGACCGAGGCGAGATTGAACCATTTGTGCGCCTGGACGAGATCGACCTCGACCCCGCGCGACCCCGTCGAATAGGCGATGCCGAGCTCGTAGAGCGTATCCGGATCACCCGATGCCGCCTCCGCCAGGCGGCTTTCGATCAGGAAGGTGGCGGACTTGAGGCTGTTTCCCATCTGCGTCTTTCCCCTATCATGCTCGGGGTTTCGCAGATCGGCTGCCAACAAATGGTTAATGCCGAAAAGAGCCTGTCTCTAGACCTTGGTCGAAAGCCCTGCCGCGAGGTTGTCGATGAGCCGCGCCGGCCCCATCCGCGCCGCCGCCAGCAGCCGCGCCGGCGCCTCGCCGAGGCCATCGATCGGCACGAGCGTCTCGGCATCGCGCAGCGTGACGTAATCGATGTCGGTGAAGCCAGCCTCGGCGAGCCGCGCGGTCGCCGCGGCCAGCGCCGCCTCCACCGGCTCGCCGCGCGCGATCGCCGCCACCGCCTCGCCCAGCGCGCGCGGCAGCGCGCGCGCCGCCGCCAGTTCGTCGTCGGCGAGATAGGCGTTGCGCGAGGACAGCGCGAGGCCCTGGTCGTCGCGGACGATCGGCACGCCGACGATCTCGATCGCGAGGTCGAGATCGGTCGCCACCCGCCGGATCACCGCCAACTGCTGCCAGTCCTTCTCGCCGAAGAGAGCAACGTCGGGCGCGACCTGGTTGAGCAGCTTGAGCACGACCGTCGCGACGCCGTCGAAATGCCCCGGCCGCGACGCGCCCTCGAGCACCTCGGACACGCCCGACACCGAGACATTGGTCGCAAAGCCCGGCGGGTACATCGTCTCGACCGTGGGCGCCCACAGGATCGCGCACCCCGCCTGCTCGAGCATCTGCGCGTCGGCGCGTTCGCGGCGGGGGTAGCTCGTCAGGTCCTCGCCTGCGCCGAACTGCTTGGGATTGACGAAGATCGACGCGATCACGGCGTCGGCGCGGCGCGATCCTTCCTCGATCAGCGCGATATGCCCCGCGTGGAGCGCGCCCATCGTCGGCACCAGCGCGATACGCTTGCCTGCGCCGCGGAGCGTCGCGACGGCGTCGCGCAGGCTCGCGAGGTCACGGATGATTTGCACGGGCGACGGCCCTCCGATATGGCGTGGGGAACGCTCTGTGCGGCGGCAATGGGGCCAGATCAAGACCCGCCGGAGCCTCGGGAAAGAATTAGAACATCATGGCATCGCGTGCGCATCTCATTGTATTCGCCAACGAAAAGGGCGGTACGGGCAAGTCGACCACGGCGGTGCACGTCGCGGTCGCGCTTGCCGCACAAGGTCGCCGCGTCGCGGTGATCGATCTCGATACGCGGCAGAAGACGATGGTCCGCTATCTCGAGAACCGCGCCGCCACCGCGCGCCGCGAGGCGATCGATCTGGTCACGCCGCGCTTCGAGACGTTCGATCCCGCCAAGGACGCCGCGATCGAGCGCCGGCTCGATGCGCTTGCCGAGGATGCCGAGTTCATCATCGTCGATACCCCGGGCCGCGACGATCCCTATGCGATGAAGGCGGTGGCGCGCGCCGATACGCTGGTGACGCCGATCAACGACAGCTTCATCGATCTCGACCTGATCGGCCAGGTCGATCCCGACACCTACAAGATCAAGCGCCCGAGCTTCTATGCCGAGATGGTGTGGGACGCGCGCAAGGTCCGCGCCAAGACCGATGGCGGCACCGTCGACTGGGTGGTGCTGCGCAACCGGCTCCAGCATCTGGAAGCGCGCAACATGCGCCGCGTCGGCGCGGCGGTGGAGGAATTGGCCAAGCGCGTCGGCTTCCGCGTCATCCCGGGTCTCGGCGAGCGCGTGATCTACCGCGAGCTCTTCCCCAAGGGGCTCACCTTGCTCGATCTGGGCGCGATCAAGGAAGCGGGGCTGAGCCACGTCGCCGCGCGGCAGGAACTGCGCGAGATGGTCTCGGGGCTGCAGCTTCCCGAGCCCGCCGACCTGTTCAGCCGCCCGGCGCTTGCCGCCACCGCCTGATCGAGCCGCACCGCCTATGAAGCTTCTCGTCGCACTGCTGGTCATCGCCGGCATCTGGTGGCTGGGCCAGCGCCGCCGCCCGACCGTCGCGTTGTCGCCATCGGAGGCGCGCGACCTGCTCGGCGTATCGAGCCGCGCGAACGAGGACGAGATCCGCGCCGCGCATCGCCGGCTGATCGGGCGCGTCCACCCCGACGCCGGCGGATCCGCGGCGCTCGCCGGCCGCGTCAACGCCGCGCGCGACGTGCTCGTCAGCGAATTGCGCGCGCGTTAGTCACCGAAATGAACCCGAGGGCTGCGAAAGCGCTCTCACCCGCGACCGATCAACAGGAGATCCCCTTGTCCCACCGTTTCGATCCGACCTCGCTGCGCGAATATGACATCCGGGGAATCGTCGGCAAGGCGCTCGGCCCCGCGGATGCGACCGCGATCGGCCGCGGCTTCGGGACGCGGGTTCGCCGCGCGGGCGGCACGCGTGTCGCGGTCGGCTATGACGGCCGCACGCACTCGCCGCTGCTCGAGGCCGCACTGATCGAGGGGCTGACCGCGACCGGGATCGATGTCGTCCGCATCGGGCTGGGGCCGACGCCGATGCTCTATTATGCCGAGGCGACGCTCGAGGTCGACGGCGGCATCCAGATCACCGGCAGCCACAATCCGGGCGACTATAACGGCTTCAAGATGGTGCTGCAGCACAAGCCCTTCTTCGGTGCCGATATCCAGGATCTCGGCGCTCTGGCCGAAGCCGGCGACTGGGACGAGGGCGAAGGCGCCGTCACCAATTACGAGATCATGGACGATTACACCAACCGGATCATGGCGGGCTATGCCGGCGGTGCGTTCAAGATCGGCTGGGACGCGGGCAACGGCGCCGCGGGCCCGATCGTCGATCGGCTGGTCACGATGCTGCCCGGCGAGCACCACACGATCTTCACCGAGGTCGACGGCACTTTCCCCAACCATCACCCCGATCCCACCGACGAGAAGAATCTCGAGGACCTGAAGAAGCTCGTCAGGGACAAGGGGCTCGACTTCGGCCTCGCCTTCGACGGCGACGGCGACCGCATCGGCGCGGTCGACGGCGAGGGCCGGGTGATCTGGGGCGACCAGCTGCTCGCGATTCTTGCAGAGCCGGTGTTGCGCGAACTGCCGGGTGCGACGATCATCGCCGACGTCAAGGCTAGCCAGGCACTCTACGATCGCATCGCCGAACTGGGCGGCACGCCGCTGATGTGGAAGACGGGCCACTCGCTGATCAAGACCAAGATGAAGGAAACCAACTCGCCGCTCGCGGGCGAGATGAGCGGCCATATCTTCTTCGCGCATGAGTATTACGGCTTCGACGACGCGCTTTACGCGGCGATCCGGCTGATCCGCGCGGTGCGCGTGATGGGCGGCTCGCTGACCGCCATCAAGTCGGCGATGCCGGTGATGATCAACACCCCCGAGATGCGCTTCCAGTCGTCGGACGACCGCAAGTTCAAGGTGGTCGACGAGGTGCTCGAGCGGCTCGCGGCGAGCGGTGCGGACGTCGACAAGACCGACGGCGCGCGCGTCAACACCGACGACGGCTGGTGGCTGCTGCGCGCCTCCAACACGCAGGACGTGCTCGTCGCGCGTGCCGAGGCCAAGGACGAGGCCGGGCTCGAGCGGCTGATGGGCATGATCAACGACCAGCTCGCGCAGAGCGGCGTCGAGCCGGTGCTGTCCGCGGGGCATTGAGGAGCCCCGTGCTCCTGCGAAGGCAGGAGCCCAGGATTTCAAGCGAGGCCGTTTGAAGCTCTGGGCTCCCGCCTTCGCGGGAGCACGGCAACGCTAACCCTTGGCGAATCCGCCCATCCGCATCGCCCATTGCGCACCGATCACAGCGCCCTTGGTCGGCCGGATGAGGATCATCGCGAGCGCCGCCGCGAGCCCCGGCCAGGCGACCATCTGGATCCCCGTCGGCCAATCCCACCACGCGTTGGCGGCGACCATCAGCGGCACCAGCACATGGCCGAGCACGAGGATGACGATATAGGAGGGGAAGTCGTCGGCGCGCTGGGGGCTCCAATCCTGCCCGCAGGCGGGGCACTGCGGCTGGACGCGGAGCCAGCCCGCGAACAGCGGCGCGGCGTCGCACCGCGGGCAATGGCCGACGAAGCCCCGCCATGCCGCGCGCTTCCAGTCGCGCTGTCCGATGCCGTCGATCCTGCTGTCCATGTCGCCATCCTAGCAGGCCCGCGGCGCGACGTCGTCTCCCACCGGCGGACGCCGCAAAGGCCGCCAAACGGCCGAATCGCACGCGGCGATCATGTCGGCAACATTACGATTATGCCAAAGTCGGCCGCTGGATCGCGCGGCGATTGACAAGAATGCCGTGAACCGCAAACGGCTCGCTGATGTATTATTCCTCCGTATCGGCGGCATCCCGTCGATCGTTGCTTTCGCTCAGGCTGGTCCTGTGGTTCGCGCTCGCGGCCGGCTTTGCCGAACGGCTCGGCTGGGCGCTCACCCGCAGGAAGCCTTGGACGGTAGGCGAGGCGCCCGACGTCGCGATCGCGCTGGCGCAGGGGCGCGGCTTCTCGGATGCGTTCTGGGTGGGCCAGGGCCCGACCGCGCACGTCCTCCCCGTCGCACCGACCATCGCGGGTGCGGTCTATGCCGTGCTCGGCGTGCGCAGCTTCCCCGCCGAGATGGCGTTGTTCGGCTGGTCGGTCGCCTGCACCTTCGCGGCCTATGCGCTCGTCGCGCTGGCGTTCGCGCGGGTCGGCATTCCGCGACGCGCCTGCTTCTGGGCGTTCGTCTGGATGTGCGTCGTGCCGATCTACACGACCAACGAGGCGTTCGAGTGGCGCATCTGGGAAGGCGGACTGGGGCTTTCCGTCGCCGGTGGCGCGCTGCTGCTGATGCTTCGTGCCGAAGACGGCAAGCGCCCCCGCGGCTTCGCGCTGTGGCTCGCGCTGCTGCCGGCGCTCACCTTCTTCGTCAATCCGCTGATCGGGGTCGCGACATTCGCCGCCTGGGCGCTGTTCGTCTGGCGGCATCGCGCCGGCGACGGTCTCGTCCGGCCGGCGGTCACGGCGCTGTTCGCGCTCGCACTGTTTCTAGTCCCCTGGACGATCCGCAACGAGATCGCGCTGGGACACGCGATCCCCCTGCGCGACAATCTGGGCATGGAGATCGCGGTCGGCAATCATGAAGGCGCGGTCCACCCCGCCGATATCGACCGCGCCTTCCTCGACCGGCTGATCGCGATCCAGCCCTTCGAGCATCCGGGACCACAGCACGCGATGGTCGCCGCCGGCGGCGAGGTCGCCTATTCCAAGCTGCTCGGCCGCGAGACGGTGACGTGGATGCGCGCGCATCCCGACGACGTCGCGATCCTGTGGACACGGCATCTCGGGGAAATGCTGTTCACGCGCAAATGGCAGTTCAAAACCTCGCACGGCCAGCATTTGCCGCTGATCCGCACCTCGCTCATGACGATCACCGCGCTGCTGGCGCTCGTCGGGATGGGGCTGGCGGCGCGTCGGCGCGAGGCGCGCTATCTCTACGCGGCCGCCTATGTCTGGGTGCCGACGCTGCTCTACGTGCCGTTCCAGCCCGTGCTCCGCTATACCTGGCTGATCTATCCCGCGCTGGCCTGCCTGGCTGCGGACGCGATCGCGCGGACGTACCGGCATGTTCGCGCGCGTCAGTCGTCTTCGTCCTCGTAACCGACAAGGGCGAGCGCCTTCGCCTTGATCTGGCGCGTCATGCACCAGTGGACCAGCGCCTCCTCGCGGCCGTGCGTCACCCATAGCTCGGCCGGCGCCAGCTCCTTGACCGTCGCGGTCAGCTCGTCCCAGTCGGCGTGATCGGAGACGATCAGCGGCAGCTCGACATTGCGCTGGCGTGCGCGCTGGCGCACCCCCATCCAACCCGACGCCATCGCCGTGATCGGATCAGGCAGCCGCCGCGACCAGCGATCGTTGAGCGCACCCGGCGGCGCCAGCACGATTTTTCCCCGCAACTGCTCCTTGGAGGCGGCGGTGGCGGGCACGAGCTGGCCGAGCGGGACGCCGAGTTCCTCGTAGAGCGCGCACAGCCGTTCGAGCGCGCCGTGGATGTAGATCGGATCGTCGTGGCCGCGCAGGCGTAGCTCGGTGATCACGCGCTGCGCCTTGCCCAGCGCATAGGCGCCGACCAGCACGCAGCGATCGGGATTGGCGTGCAGCGCCGCCAGCAGCCGGTCGATCTCCGCACCGGTATCGGGATGGCGGAACACCGGCAGGCCGAAGGTCGCCTCGGTGACGAAGATGTCGCACGGCACCGGCTCGAACGGCGCGCAGGTCGGGTCCGAGCGGCGCTTGTAGTCGCCGGACACCACGACGCGCTCGCCCTTGTGTTCGAGTACGATCTGCGCCGAACCCAGCACATGCCCCGCCGGCACGAAACGCGCGGTGACGTCGCCGAGCGTCACCGTCTCGCCATAGGCCACGGGCTGGCCCGATTGCGTGCCGTAGCGCGTGTCCATGATCGCCAGCGTTTCGGGCGTTGCGAGCACGGCTGTATGGCCACCTCTCGCATGATCCGCATGGCCGTGGGTTACGAGCGCGCGCGCTTTCGGCTGCGAGGGATCGATCCACGCATCGCAGGCGGGAATGTAGATGCCCTCGGGATGGGGCTCGATCCAGGCGCCGAGGCGGGGCATGGAGGATATATGGGCGGCGGCGCACAAAGTTCCTCCCCGGGATTTCCCGGGGAGGGGGACCGCGCGCGAAGCGCGTGGTGGAGGGGGCGGGCCGCGGGCGCAGCGCCTGTAGCGATTCCCCTCCACCACCGCCTTCGGCGGCGGTCCCCCTCCCCGACGAACGTCGGGGAGGATGAAGAACTACCGCAGCTTCGTGATTTTCAGCCCGTCTTCCTTCGCCCGCGCCTGGATCGACTCCTCAGAGCGTGTCAGCGCCTTGCCCATCGCCTTCAGCGGCATGCCCTTGGCGGCGAGGCGGTGCAGCTTCTGGATCTCGTCCGAGGTCCAGGGCTGCTTGTGGCGAACGAAGCCCTCCGCCACGATCCTACTCCGTGATCACCTTGCCCTTGGTGGAAGGGTTGGCGGCGATCGTCTTCTTGACCTCCTTCTTGGGCTTCTTGGCTTCCTTGTTGCTCTTCGCCTGACCCTTGGCCATCTCGTCTCTCCTGATTGGGCGCCCATCCTAGCCGCGCATCGCCCCGATGGCGAGGGCTGGCGCTCGGGCAGCCAAGCCCCGATATTCGCTGTCGAATGTCTGACCTTCCCCCGATTCTCGACCAATGGTTCGCCAGCCGCGGCTGGACCCCGCGCCGCCACCAGCTGGCGATGCTGGACGCCGCGCGTGCGGGCAAAAGCGCGCTCCTTGTCGCCCCGACGGGCGCGGGCAAGACGCTCGCCGGCTTCCTGCCCAGCCTCGTCGAACTGATCGAGCAGCCGACCGAAGGCCTGCACACGCTCTACGTCTCGCCGTTGAAGGCGCTCGCAGTCGACATCCAGCGCAACCTGATGACGCCGATCGAGGAGATGGGGCTCGCTATCCGCGTCGAGACGCGCACCGGCGACACCTCGTCGGACAAGAAGGCGCGGCAGCGGGTCAAGCCGCCGCAGATGCTGCTGACGACGCCCGAATCGCTCAGCCTGCTGCTTTCCTATCCCGAATCGGCCGCGATGTTCGCGACGCTGCGCACGATCGTGATCGACGAGGTCCACGCCTTCGCGCCGTCCAAGCGCGGCGACCTGCTGTCGCTGTGCATGGCACGGTTGCAGCGGCTCGCGCCCGAGATGCGCCGGGTGGCGCTGTCCGCGACGGTCGCGGATCCGACGCTGTATCGCGGCTGGCTGTCGGGCGACGGCGAGATCGACAAGGTCGCGCTGGTCGAGGGCGATCCCGGCGCCGACCCCGACATCGCGATCCTGCTCCCGCTCGGCCGCGTGCCGTGGGCGGGGCATTCGGGGCGCTATGCCGCCGAACAGGTGATGCAGCAGATCGCGGCGCACACGACATCGATCATCTTCTGCAACACGCGCAGTCTCGCCGAGCTGATCTTTCAGGATCTGTGGGCGGTCAACGAGCAGCATCTGCCGATCGGCATCCACCACGGCTCGCTCGACCGCGAGGCGCGCGAACGCGCCGAAGGCGCGATGGCGGACGGCAAGCTGCGCGCGCTGGTCGCCACCGCCAGCCTCGATCTCGGCGTCGACTGGGGCAATGTCGATCTCGTCGTGCAGATGGGCGCGCCTAAAGGCTCCTCGCGGCTGCTCCAGCGGATCGGGCGCGCCAACCACCGGCTCGACGAGCCGTCGAAGGCGCTGATCGTGCCCGGCAACCGCTTCGAATATCTCGAAGCCCAGGCCGCGCTCGACGCGGTCGAGGCAGGCGAGCGCGATCCCGACGTGTTCCGTGCCGGCGCGCTCGACGTGCTCGCGCAGCATATCATGGCGCTCGCCGCCGCGGCGCCGTTCACGCGCGACGACATGCTGGCCGAAATCCGCGAGGCGGCGCCCTACTCCACGCTGCCCGAAGAAACGTTCGACCGCGTGCTCGGCTTCGTCGCGACCGGCGGCTATTCGCTGCGCGCCTATGACCGCTTCCAGCGGATCGTCGAGGGGCCGGACGGGCTGTGGCGCGTCAGCCACCCGCGCTTCATCACGCAGCACCGGCTCAACGCAGGGATCATCGTCGAGGCGGCGATGCTGACGGTGCGCTTCCGCAACGGACGCTCGCTCGGCCGCGTCGAAGAGGGCTTCGCCGCCTCGCTCTCGCCCAAGGACACCTTTTTCTTCTCGGGGCTCAGCCTCGAGGTCGAGGGGGTGAAGGGCGAGGACCTGTTCGTCCGCGCGACCAGCCGCCCTGCGCGAATCCCGACCTATGGCGGCGCGCGGATGCCGATCTCGACCAATCTGGCCGACCGCGTCCGCCACTTCCTCCACGAGCCCGAGCAATGGCCGCGCTTCCCGCCCGACGTGCGCGAATGGCTGGAAGCGCAACGCCAGCGCTCGATCCTGCCCGCGCCCGACCGGCTGCTGATCGAGACGTTTCCGCGCGAGGGGCGGCACTACATGGTCGTCTACAGCTTCGAGGGCTGGAACGCGCACCAGTCGCTCGGGATGCTGGTGACGCGGCGGATGGAGACCGCGGGACTGCAGCCGATCGGCTTCGTCGCCTCGGACTATGCGATCGCGACCTATTCGCTCAAGCCCGTCGCCGATCCGGCGGCTTTGTTCTCGCCCGACATCCTCGACAACGAGTTCGTCGACTGGGTGCAGCAATCATCGCTGTTGAAGCGCGCGTTCCGCGAGGTCGCGGTGATCGGCGGGCTGGTCGAGCGCCAGCATCCCGGCAAGCGCAAGACCGGGCGACAGGTCAGCTTCTCGACCGACCTGATCTACGACGTGCTGCGCCGCTACGAACCCGAGCACCTGCTGCTTGAGGCCGCCTGGGAGGATGCCAAGGCGCGGATGACCGACGTCGGGCGGCTCGGGCGGCTGCTCGATACCGCCGCGGAACGGATCGAGCATGTCGATCTCGAGCGCGTCTCGCCGCTGGCGGTGCCCGTGCTCGTGCTGATCGGGCGCGAGAAGGTGGCGGCGGGAAGCTCCGAGGACGCGCTGCTGATCGAGGCCGAGGCACTCGTCGCGGAGGCGATGGGGCGGCCGATCGAATCGCCACCATCTGCGTATTAACCACAAGAATTAACCCACGAATCAGAATTGCTGGCTAGGCCTGTCGACAGCTCGGGGGAGCGGTTTGCCGAGGTGTTGGCGTGAAAGCATTGATCCTTGCGGCTTTTGCCGCAGCAATGACTCTGGGCGGACCGGTCGCGGCGCAGGACGCCAGCGGCAATCGGGACGACGGCCGGATCGGCACGGGCCTCGAATGCGTGCCCTTTGCGCGCCAGGTCTCCGGCATCCAGATTTTCGGCAATGCGTGGACCTGGTGGAACCAGGCATCGGGCCGCTATGCCGAAGGGGGCACGCCGAAGGTCGGTGCGGTGCTCGTCTTCCGCCCGATGGGGGTGATGAAGCTCGGCCATGTCGCCGTCGTCAGCCGCATCGTTTCCGATCGCATCCTGATGATCACCCACGCCAATTGGTCGAGGATCGGCGGCGTGCGCGGCCAGATCGAGCGCGACGTGACACTGGTCGACGTCTCCGCGGCCAACGACTGGAGCCAGGTCCGCGTCTGGTGGCGTGACAGCAAGGGATTGGGCACGACCGCCTACCCCGTCTACGGCTTCATCTACGGACGCGCCGCCGGATCGGGCGTGCAGATAGCGCAGCCGAGCAAGGACCTGAGCGGGCCCTCGCCCGACATCGTCGGCGCGGTGATCGACTCGCTGGGCTGATCAGCCGCGCCGTGCCGCGCGCAACAGCCGCCTGGCGCGCAATATCATCTCGATCCGCGTCGCGGCGATCAGCCCGAGCGCGGACGCCATAGCGAGATCGGTCGCAAGCCCGATACCGTGATGACCCGGCTGATCATCGCCGCCGATTTCCTGCCGCGCCGCGCCACGCGCGACGACGAGCACGATCAGCAGAAGGAAGGCCGCTGGCGACGCCTGCTGGCTGAGCGCGTGCGTTTCCGGATCGACGTGGATCTGCATCATCCGGCCGCGATACCAGCCGATCGCCGCACCGACCGCGAGCCCGAGCACCGACCAGCCCCAGCCCGACGCACTCGGCGGCGACGTCGCGAACACATAGGCGACGATCACCGCATAGACCGCCGGCAATATCCACAGCGTCTCGAGACGCAGCCGCCGCGCGCGGCTCATCCGCCGCCAGCGCAACGCCATCACCACCGCGACGACGATGACGGGCACGACATAACTCATCCACGGCGCCTGTCCCGGTTGGACCTGCATACCCCACTCCCCTGCGATCGACTTCCCCCGTCGCTGTGTTATCCCGCCAACGCACCGCTCGCAAGCCGGCTTGCCTGCCCCGGTCGCGCTGCTATGGATCGCGCATGGTTCACTTTTCGTTCGCAGGCGCCGAGCTCGCCGCACTGGTGCCGGGGGCACTCGGCTGGCCCGCGCGGCGCGCGCTGCTCGTCGCCGATCTGCATCTCGAGAAGGCGAGCTTCTACGCCGCGGGCGGGCAGATGCTGCCACCCTACGACACGACCGCGACGCTGCGCGATCTCGCAGCGCTGGTCGAATCGACGGGCGCGCAGGAGGTCTGGTGCCTGGGCGACAGCTTTCACGACGCAAGGGGCTGCGAGCGGCTCGCCGACGACACGCGCGCGCTGCTGCGCCGGCTGACGTCGACGACGCGGTGGACGTGGATATCGGGCAATCACGACGTCGCGGCGGTACGGCTGGCGGACCATTGCGGCGGCCATGTCGTCGACGAGGCCGAGGTGGATGGGCTGCTGCTGCGCCACGAGGCCGACCCGACAGAGACGCGACCCGAATTGTCGGGACATTTCCACCCCAAGCTGCGGCTCAGCCTGAAGGGCCGCAACGTCGCGCGGCGCTGTTTCGTGGCAACCGCGACCAAGCTGATCCTGCCCGCCTTCGGTGCGCTCACCGGCGGTCTCGACGCGGGCCATCCGGTGATCCGCGCGGCGATCGCGGGGCGCCCCGCCGAAGCGCTGGTGCCGCTCGCCGACCGGCTGCTGCGTTTCCCGATCGCAGCCTGAGCCCGACGCCTAGACCGGCACCTTCGTCACGCACCATTCGACGATCAGGGCGACCAAGCCGATCAGCGCGACGCCCATCTGCCAGGGCCGCAGCGCCTCGAAATGCGCAGGCGCGCGCCCGCGCCGTGCGGAAGCCGGATCGACGATGGCGATCGTCGCATAGCCGAGCATGAGCAGCGTCAGCGGCAACAGCGGCGTATGCACCGCCAGCGCCGCGGCGATCGCACCCGCGCCGAGCAGATAGAGCCACGTCATCAATACCAGTTCGGGTATGCTCGCGCCGACGCCCTGGAAGCTGAGCCCGCGTCGTACGCCGGCCAGAAAGGTGAGGATCGCGCCACCCCACCACACCGCCAGCCACAGCAGCACGCCCGGCCAGGGATAGGGCAAGAACAACCAGCCGATCGCCGCGAGCGGCAGCGGCAGCACCGGGCCGTAGGCGAGCACGATGCTCGACAGCGGTATGCGTGGATCGCGATACGCGCCCGTGCCCAATTCGCTCATGCCCCCCATTCTCTCATGACTACGCCTCCCGTCCGCACCGCCGCGTCAACGCGCCTGCGGGCGGCGGGCTCCCGGTCAGGCGTGATAGCTTTGCGGGAAGATGCGCTTGAGCGCCTCGACCTTGGGGCGATCGTTGATCACGATGTACGGATAATCGGGATTATGCGCCATGAAGTTCTGATGATAGCCCTCGGCGGGGTAGAAGCCCGGCGCCTGCTCCAATTTGGTCGCGATCGGCTGGCCGTAGACATGCGCCGCCGATAGCTGTGCGATATAGGCCTTCGCCACCTTCGCCTGCGCAGGCGACTGCGGGAACAGCGCCGAGCGATATTGCGAGCCTTCGTCGGGCCCCTGGCGATCGACCTGCGTGGGATCGGTCACCACCGAGAAATAGATGCGCAGCAGGTCGGCATAATTGACCTTGGTCGGATCGAACACGACCTTCACCGATTCGGCATGGCCGGTGTCGCCGCCCGACACGGTCTCATATTCGGCGGTCGCGGCCTTGCCGCCGGTATAGCCCGCGGTGGTGGCGGTAACGCCTTTGACGTGCGCGAAGACGCCCTGCACGCCCCAGAAGCAGCCGCCCGCGAAGATCGCGGTCTCGCTGTGGCCGGCGACGGGCTCGACCAGCGCCGGGCGGGGGGCGGTGACGACGCCGTCGGCGGCGAAGCTGGGGCCATGCGCGACGAACAGCGCGGCGCCGGCGGCAAGCGCTATGGCGAAGGGAGCGATACGAGCCATCGGGATTCTCCGGGGAAGCATGACCAGAGATACGTCGGTGGCGGAGGGGTGGTTACACTCTCCGTCATCCTGACGAAGGTCAGGATCCAGAGTTGCGGGCGATGACGCTCGAAACCCTGGATCCCGGATCAAGTCCGGGATGACGAGATGAGGGAGATTATTTCAGCGCCGCGACCACGTCGCCGATCCGGCGGCAGGCCTCGGTCAGCAGCTCGTCCGAGGTCGCATAGCTCACGCGGAACGCGGGCTCGAGCCCGAACGCGCCGCCGTGGACCGCCGCCACGCGGCCTTCATCGAGGAAATAGCCGATCAGCATCTCGTCATTCTCGATGACGAGGCCTTTGGGCGTGGTCTTGCCGATCAGGCCCGAGACGTCGGGATAGACGTAGAAGGCGCCCTCGGGTTTGGGGCAGCGGATGCCGGGGATCGCATTGAGGCCGTCGACGATCAGGTCGCGACGGCGCTGGAAGGCGGTCGTGCGTTCGGCCAGGAAATCCTGCGGGCCGTTCAGGGCCGCGGTCGCCGCCGCCTGCGCGATCGAGCAGGGGTTGGAGGTCGATTGCGACTGGAGCTTAGCCATCGCCTTGATCAGCCACGCCGGACCTCCGGCATAGCCGATCCGCCAGCCGGTCATCGCATAGGCCTTGGAGCAGCCGTTGACGGTCAGCGTGCGCTCGTACAGCGAAGGGCAGACCTGCGCGATCGTCGCGAACTGGAAGCCGTCGTAGAGGATGTGCTCGTACATGTCGTCGGTCAGCACCATGACGTGCGGGTGGCGCTCGAGCACCGCGCCGATCGCCTTGAGTTCGTCCGCGCTGTAGGCGGCGCCCGTCGGGTTGGACGGCGAGTTTAGCAGCACCCAGCGCGTGCGCGGCGTGATCGCCGCCTCGATCTGCGCGGGGAGCACCTTATAGGCCTGGTCGGCGCCCGCCTTGACGATCACCGGCGTGCCGCCCGCATACTGCACGATATCGGGATAGCTCACCCAGTAAGGCGCAGGGATGACTACCTCGTCGCCCTTGTCGAGCGTCGCGACCAGCGCGTTGAACAGCGTGTGCTTGCCGCCGACGTTGACGCTGATCTCGTTCGCCGCATAGGTCAGGTCGTTGTCGCGCGCGAACTTGGCGGCGATCGCGGCCTTGAGCTCGGCAGTGCCGTCGACATTGGTATATTTGGTCTTGCCCTGGCGGATCGCCTCGATCGCGGCCTCCTTGACGAAGTCGGGCGTGTCGAAATCGGGCTCGCCCGCGCCCAGTCCGATGACGTCGATGCCCTGCTTCTTGAGATCGAGCACACGGCTGGTCATGGCGAGCGTGGCGGACGGCTGGATGCGGCCGAGCGCTTCCGACAGATATTGCATGGACGGTCTGCCTTCGAGCGATTTTTCGGGACGCGCGGGCCTATGCCGGATGTCGCCGCTCAGGGCAACCGCGCCCGAATCAATCCCCGAAGCGCGTTGCCGAGCAAGAATCCGTCGCCGAGGTCGGCGGCGACCAGCGCATGCTCGATCGCCTCGCCCGTCTCGATCAGGCGCTCGCGCAATATGCCCGGAAGCAGGCCGTCGGACAGCGGCGGGGTGAGCAGCCGGCCGCCGCGTTCGACGAAGAGCGTGGTAAAGCTGCCCTCGGTGAGCAGGCCGTCGGGCCGCACGAACACGACCTCGAACGCGTCGCCGCGCGCCGCGTCGTAGAAGCCGCGGTCGCTGGTCTTGTGGCACAGCCGGAAATCGCCCGCGCCGACGGGCAGCGGCACGACCGGAACGATGACGGGGGTGACGGGCCGCACCGGCGCGGGCCGCACCTCGATCGCGACGCGACCCGATACCGACAGCCGCAGCCTGATCCGCATCCGATCGCGCAGACGGAAGGTCGCGGCCTGTAGCTCATTGCGCAGATCGTGGCGATCGAAGGCGAAGCCCAGCGCGTCGGCCGAGCGCTTCATCCGCGCGAGGTGACGCTCGAGATCGACCATGCCGTCGACCGGATCGAACGGCATCGTCTCGATCAAGTCGAAGCGCGGGCAGGCGGCGCGCACGAACGCGCCTTTAGCGAGACATTCGCGCCATTCGGCGGCGCCATCCGAATCGGCGACGATGCCCGAGCCGAGCCCGATCGTCGCGCTGCCGGCCTCGTCGATCGCCAGCGTGCGGATCGCGACGTTGAACGCCGCCGATCCGTCCGCGTCGATTCGCCCGATCGACCCGGTGTAGAACCCGCGCGGTACCGCCTCGACCTCGGCGGCGATCGCCATCGCGCGGCGCTTGGGCGCGCCGGTGATCGATCCGCACGGGAACGCCGCCTCGATCAGCGACACCGCGTCGTGGCCCTCGGCGAGATCGGCGGTGACGGTCGAGGTCATCTGGTGGATCGTCGGATAGGTCTCGACGGTGAACAGGTGGGGCACCGCGACGCTGCCTGGCACCGCGACCTGCGAGAGGTCGTTGCGGATCAGATCGACGATCATCAGATTCTCGGCGCGCTGCTTGGGATCATCGGCGAGTGCGCGCGGGACGTCCGCGTCGGCGACGGGATCGGCGCGGCGCGCCTCCGTCCCCTTCATCGGCCGCGCCTCGATACGGGCGCGGTCCAGCCGGACGAACATCTCGGGCGAGAAGGACAGCAAGGTGCGCGCGCCATCGTGGACGATACCGCCCCACCCTGCCGCGGCCTGCCGCCTGATCCGCGCATAGAGCGCGAGCCGGTCGCCAACGAAGGGGAGCGTCGCCTGGAAGGTGAGATTGGCCTGATAGATGTCGCCCGCCGCGATATAATCCTTCACGCGATCGAAGGCGGCGAGATAGGCGGACTGGTCGATCGTCGGCTGCGGTGCTCCCGCCCACGCGCCCGCCGGATCGGGGAGCAGCGCCGACACCGCATCGGGCGCGACCGTCTCGAAGCGCTCGAACAAACCGAACCAGAGCAGCGGCGCGCCCATCGCCGCGGCCGCGGGTTCGCCAGGAATGCCTGCATCATAGGCGATCCACCCCGCCGCCTGCAGCCGGTGCCGGGTCGCGTAGCGAAGCGCTTCGAGGCACGCTGGTATCCGCGCGGGATCGGTGGTCGCGATCGTCTCGACCGGGTCGCGGTACAGTCGCGCCGGCGCGGCACCCGTCTCGCGTGCGTCATCGAGCAGGACGAAGGGATGCGACAGGTCGAGGGGCACGCGCGCGGTCATCACATTCGTCTTCCCGCAGGCGATGCAGCGGGGCAAGCCTGCATTACGTCGCATGCTTGCATCGCGCCCCGCACGCACCCATCAGGAGCCGCATGACCGACGCCCAAGCCAAGCCCGTGCCGCCGCTGCGCGCCGCGATCGTGCCCGTCACCGCCTTTCAGCAGAATTGCACGCTGCTGTGGTGCACCAGGACGATGCGCGGCGCGTTCGTCGATCCCGGCGGCGATCTCGACAAGCTGACCGCGGCCGCGGCGCAGCACGGCGTGACGGTGGAGAAGATCCTGCTCACCCACGGCCATGTCGATCATTGCGGGCAGGCGGGCGTGCTCGCCAAACAGATCGGCGTGCCCATCGAAGGCCCGCACGAGGCCGACCGCTACTGGATCGCGCGGCTCGACGACGACGGGCGGCAATGGCAGATCCCGAGCGAGAGCTTCGAGCCGACGCGCTGGCTCGAGGACGGCGACACGGTGACGGTGGGCGATCTGACGCTGGCGGTACGCCATACGCCGGGGCACACGCCCGGCCATGTCGTCTTCCACCACGCGCCGTCGAACTTCGCGCTGGTCGGCGACGTGCTGTTCCGCGGCTCGATCGGGCGCACCGATTTCCCGATGAGCGATCACGACGCGCTGATCGACGCGATCACCACGCGGCTGTGGCCGATGGGCGACGACACGCTGTTCGTCCCCGGCCACGGCCCGACCTCGACCTTCGGCGCCGAGCGCGCCACCAATCCCTTCGTCGCCGATTCGCGGTTCGGCTAGAGGTAGCGGACCGCCGGAACCACCGGCGCGTGCGAGGCGAGCCAGATCGCCCAGATCGCCAGTACGAGCAGGATCAGCCAGGTGGCGCACGCGCCGATCGCGCGCAGCGGGGCGGGCGTCGTCTGCTTGTCCATCCCGAAGGCGTGCAGCACGCGTGCGATGACATACAGACCGCCGACTCCGCGCAGCCCCCATGCCGATCCGCCCGCCATCTCGATCAGCACCATCAGGATCAGCACGAACGGCGTATATTCGACGAAATTGGCCTGCGCGCGCATCCGCGCGGTGAGCAGCGGATGGCCGCCGTCGCCGACCATCACCTCGGCTTTCGTCCGTACCCGGATGACGCGGAAGGCGAGCCACAGCGCGACGAGCGCGAGCGCACCCGCAAAGGTGAGCGAGACGGGCAGCATGACGGTGGGCTCCTGACGACGGTGACCGGACGCGGACCGGAAAGCCCCTCGCTCGCACGCCACGCACCGGGTTGCAACACGATCGAAATCCGCTATAGGCCCCCACTCGCGACGAGGCTGCCCGCCCGCTGATCCGCGGCCCTCATCCGGTCGTGGCGATGCGGATGGATTTGCGGCCTCTGCATCCATTGATCCAAGAACAGGTGCCGAAATGGCCGTCCCCAAGCGAAAGACCTCGCCCTCCAAGCGCAACATGCGCCGCAGCCACGACGCGCTGTCGATCGAGAGCTTCCAGGAGTGCCCGAACTGCGGCGAGCTCAAGCGCCCGCACAACCTGTGCAACAGCTGCGGCCATTATAACGGCCGCGAGATCGTCTCGGCCGAGGCCTGACCTCTACGCACGGATCGGAATATATCGTGGACGCGCCGCGGATCGCCATCGATGCGATGGGAGGTGATGGCGGCGTAGCCACGATGCTGGCAGGTGCCGCGCTGGCACTCGACCGTTCCACCGATCTGCGCTTCCTGCTCGTCGGCGACGAGGCCGTGATCCGGCCCGAGCTCATGCGCCACAAGGCGCTCGCCACGGCGAGCGAGGTGCGCCATGCGCCCGACCACATCACCGGCGAAGAGAAGCCGACCCAGGCGATCCGTCGCGCCAAGACGACATCGATGGGTCTTGCCGTCGCCGCGGTGAAGGACGGCACGGTCGGCGCCGCGGTCTCCGCGGGCAACACCGGCGCGATGATGGCGATGGCCAAGCTGTCGCTGCGCACGCTCCCTGGAATCGACCGCCCCGCGCTTGCCGCGATCATGCCGACGCTGGGCGACAACGACGTCGTGATGCTCGATCTCGGCGCCAACACCGAATGCGACGCGAACAATCTCGTCCAGTTCGCGGTCATGGGCGCCGCCTATGCGCGCACCGCGCTTGACATCGCGCACCCCAAGGTCGCGCTGCTCAACATCGGCACCGAGGCGCTGAAAGGCACCGACGAGCTCAAGGACGCCGCCGCGATGCTGCGCGCGCACCCGACTCTGCCGTTCGCCTTCGTCGGCAATGTCGAGGCCGACCGGATCAATCGCGGCGACGTCGACGTCGTCGTGTCGGACGGCTTCTCGGGCAACATCGCATTGAAGGCGATCGAGGGCACCGCGCGATTCGTCACCGATCTGCTGCGCCGTTCCTTCACCAGCTCGTTCCGCTCGAAGATGGGCTTCCTGCTGTCGAAGCCCGCGCTGCATCTGCTGCGCGTCCATCTCGACCCCAACAATCACAACGGCGCGGTCTTCCTGGGGCTCAACGGCATCGTCGTGAAGAGCCACGGCAGCGCCGACGCCAAGGGCATCGCCAACGCGATCGGCGTCGCCGCCAAGCTGGTGCGCGACGACCTCAACCGCCTGATCGCCGAGGATCTCGCCGATTACCGCGCCGCATCCGCGGAGTCCGTCGCCGCCGTATGACCGAGACCCTGATTCGCCGCGCCGTGATCGCGGGCACCGGCTCCGCGCTTCCCAAGCGCCGGGTGTCCAACGCCGAACTCGCCGAGACCGTCGACACCACCGACGAATGGATCGTCGAGCGCACCGGCATCCGCGCGCGCCATATCGCGGGCGACGACGAGACCACCGCGACGCTCGCCGCCGACGCCGCCAGGCGCGCGCTCGAGGACGCCGGGATCGACGCCGCGAGCGTCGGCCTGATCGTGCTCGCGACCGCCACGCCCGACCAAACCTTTCCCTCGTCCGCCACCAAGGTGCAGGCGCTGCTCGGCATCGCCGATTGCGTCGCGTTCGACGTGCAGGCGGTGTGCTCGGGCTTCCTCTATGCGCTGTCGGTCGCCGAGAGCATGATCCGCGGCGGCACCGCGACGACCGCGCTGGTGATCGGTGCCGAGACGTTCAGCCGCATCCTCGACTGGGAGGACCGCGGCACTTGCGTGCTGTTCGGCGACGGCGCGGGCGCGATCGTGCTCACCGCCGAGGATGGCCCCGCCGATCCCGCGCAGGCGCGCGGCGTGCTCGCGACCAAGCTGCACGCCGACGGACGCCACAACGAACTGCTCTATGTCGACGGAGGTCCTTCGACGACGGGCACCGTCGGCAAGCTGCGCATGAAGGGCCGCGAAGTGTTCCGCCACGCCGTCGTCAACCTCGCGACCGTGCTGGGCGAAGTGCTGGGCGAGCTCGACCTCAACTCTGCCGACATCGACTGGCTCGTCCCCCACCAGGCCAATGCGCGCATCCTCGATGCGACCGCGCGCAAGCTCGGTCTGTCGCCCGATCGCGTCGTCGTTACCGTCGACCAGCATGCCAACACCTCCGCCGCCTCGGTGCCGCTCGCGCTCGACGTCGCGGTCAAGGATGGGCGGATCAAGCGCGGCGACCTGCTCGTGCTCGAGGCGATGGGCGGCGGCTTTACTTGGGGTGCGTCGGTCGTTCGTTACTGATACGCAACAAATTCTCGATGCTGGTTGGCCTTTGCCGGCGTTCGGTTTAGGATCGTGCCAGGGGGAAGTATCGGGGATGGGGCCACATCATGAGCGAGATACAGACTTTAACCCGCGCCGACCTTAGCGACGTCGTACACCGAGAGATCGGACTGTCGCGCGCCGACTCGGCCGCCACCGTCGAGCAGGTGCTGACCTTGATGTGCGAGGCGATGTCCGGTGGCGAGAATGTCAAGATTTCGGGCTTCGGCACCTTCGTGCTGCGCGACAAGGGCCAGCGCGTCGGGCGCAATCCCAAGACCGGTATCGAAGTGCCGATCGCGCCGCGCCGGGTGCTGACGTTCCGCGCATCGAACATGCTGCGCGATCGCATCGCCGAGGCGAGCTGATACGCTGATGGAAAAATCGGACGCCGCGTTCCGCACGATCGGGGAGGTATCGGAAGAGCTCGGTGTGCCGCAGCATGTGCTGCGCTATTGGGAGACGAAGTTCCCGCAGCTGCGCCCGATCCAGCGCGCGGGCAATCGGCGCTATTACCGGCCGAGCGACGTCGCGCTGGTACGCCGCATCCAGGGGCTGCTCGGTCGCGACGGCTATACCGTGAAGGGCGTGCAGAAGCTGCTGGGCGTAAAGGCGGGCGAGACGTCCGCACCCACGCCCGAACCGGCACCCGTGACGCTGCCGCTCGACGAGCTGGAGGCGATCCGCGCGCTGCTGGCGAACGCGCTGGCCTGACTTGCCCGTTCGCCGGGGAACGGCCGGACTTCAGAAAACCCGGTCCGGGCCCAGCGCGGGATCGAGATCGCGGGGGCGCACGAAGCGCACGAGATGCCCGCCGCCCTCGTCGACATCGGCCCAATGCGCCACGTCGAACTGGAGCTCGGCGACGCTCGCGGTGGGGTATTTCTCGCCCAGCGCCGCGCGCGTCGCGATCTCTTCCTCACCCGCGTCGGTCGACAGCAGCAGCGCGAGCTCCTCGACGCCGGGATTGTGCCCCGCGAGCATCAGCGCGTCGGTGGTCTCGGGGGCCTCCTGCACGATCTCGAGCAAAGTCGCCGCCGACGCCAGATAGGCGCGGCGATCCCAATTGGGCGCCAGCCGCTTGCCATAGCCCTCGAACATCGCATCGAGCGATTCGACGACGCGTACCGCGGGCGAGGCGACGACATGATCGAACACCACGCCCGACTGGCGCAGGTGCCGCCCCATCGTGATCGCGGCGCGCTTGCCCTTGTCGTTGAGCGCACGATCGAAATCGCGCAACGCGGGCTGATCCCAGCCCGATTTGGCGTGGCGGAAGATGATGAGCCTCTTCATGCCGCCTCTCCACTCGCCGGTTCGCGCACCTGATGCCCGATGCGCGGTCCCGAGGGAAGACCAGCCGCGATCCGCGCCACCGCCTCGTCGAGCGTGACGCGCCGGATCGGCACGCTCGGTGGAAACGCATCGAGCAGCCGCGACGGCGTCGCCGACGACAGCAGCACGAAGCGCCCGGCATCGTCCGCGCGCCGGATCAGTCGCCCGAACGCCTGCGCCAGCCGCGCGCGCACCACCTCGTCGTCATAGGCGGTCCCACCGCTTGCCGCGCGACGCGCCGCATGAAGCACGGTTGGCCGCGGCCACGGCACCTGCTCCATGACGACGAGCCGCAGCGAGTGGCCGGGCACGTCGATCCCGTCGCGCAACGCATCGGTGCCGAGCAGACTGGCGTGCGGATCGTCGCGAAAGATGTCGACCAGCGTGCCCGTGTCGATCGGATCGACATGCTGCGCGTAGAGCGGCAGGCCTTCGCGCGCGAGCCGGTCGGCGATCCGCGCATAGACCGCCTTCAGCCGCGAGATCGCGGTGAACAGCCCCAGCGTCCCCCCCTTGCTGGCCTCGACCAGCCGCGCATAGGCGTGCGCGAGCTGCGCGGTATCGCCGCGCTTGATGTCGGTGACAATCAGCACCTCGGCGGCGCTGGCATAATCGAACGGGCTTGCCGCCGCGAAGCGATCGACCACCGTATCGAGGTGCCGCGCGCCGCTGCGCGTCTCAGCGCGCGCCCATCCGCCGCCTGCGCTCGCCTGCGGTCCGGTCAGCGTCGCCGAGGTGACCAGCACGCCGTGCGCGGGCGCTAGCACGACCGATGCCAGCGGGCGGCCCGGATCGAGCCAGTGGCGGTGCAGCCCGATATCGAACTCGCGGCCCTCGATTCGGTCGACGGCGAGCCAGTCGACATAATCGGGATCCGGCGGCCCACCGAGCCGGCCGAGCAGCCCCAGCCATGCCGCGATCGTCCGTGCGCGCACGTCGAGCCCCGCCGCAGCACCCTCGATGCGCGCGCGCGCAGGTCCGTCGAGCCAGTCCGGCGCCTCCTCGAGCACCGCGCGCAACCGGCCGACCAGCGCCACCATCGGCCGCCGCAACGCCTCGAGCGCGACCGTCGCCTCGTGCGCGGCCTCGACCGTCGCGCCGTCGAGCTCGGCCGCCTCGGTCTCGATGCCATAGCCCGCGTCCGCCGCAGTCGCGCGCGCCAGCGTGATCGCGCGCACCGCGCCGAGCAGCTTTTCCACCGGCCCGAGCGGCATCCCTTCCGCGATCCGCGACAGCCAGTCGGTCGCGACCAGCGCCGCGCTCGCCTGGATTACGCCGTCGAGCGCGAGCGCGCCCGCCTCATCATAGGAAACGACGTCGGCGAGTCGCGCGGCGAGGCCCCGTCTCCGTCCCCTGGACGCGCGTTCGGGGCCCGCGATCCAGCGCCGTAGCTCGATCGCCTCCTGCCCGGTGAGCGCGGCGGAAAAGGTCGAATCGGCGGCTTCGTAGAGATGATGCCCCTCGTCGAACACGATCCGGCCGAGCGCCCTGCCCTCCTCGCGCCGCCGTTCGGCGAGCAGCATCACCAGCGCATGGTTGGCGATGACGATGTCTGCCTCCTCGGCGCGGCGCACCGAGCGCTCGATGAAGCAGCGGCGATAATGCGGGCAGCCGGCATAGACGCACTCGCCGCGACGATCGGTGAGCGCGGTCGCGCCCGCGCGGCGGAACAGCGTGGTCAGCCAGCCGGGCAGATCGCCGCCGACCATGTCGCCGTCGCGCGTGTACGCCGCCCAGCGCGCGACCAGCTGCGCCAGCACCGCCGCGCGATTCTGGAAGCCGCCGAACAGCGCATCTTCCAGATTGAGCAGGCACAGATAATTTTCGCGGCCCTTGCGCACCGCGACCTTCTGCCGACGCTCCTCCGGATCGGGAAAGAGCCGCTCGGTCTCGCGATCGAGCTGGCGTTGAAGGGCACGCGTGTAGGTCGATATCCAGACGGTGCCTTGCGCCTGCTCCGCCCAGAGGCCGGCGGGTGCCAGATAGCCGAGCGTCTTGCCGATGCCGGTGCCCGCCTCCGCCAGCATCACGCGCGGCCGCCCCTCCGCCATCCGCGGCGCGAATATTTTCGCCGCGGCGGCGGCGTAGCTGCGTTGGCCGGGGCGCGTCTCGGCACCCGCACCGGTGAGCTCGCCGAGTTTCGCGACCGCCGCATCCTCGCCGATCGTGACACTGCGCGGCTGCGGACGCGGCGCCACCTCGTCCCATTCGGGCAGCTTGGCGAACAGCCCGCGTTCGGTGCGCTCGGGTTCGGTCAGCCGCGCGATGATCGCCTGCGCCCACGGCCAGCGCAGCCGCGCGAGCGCGTGCGCAACGTCCCACGCGCCATGCTTCGCGGGCCAGTCGCCCTCGACCGTCGCGAGCAGCGCGTCGGCGCAGGCGAGCAGCGTGCGCGTCGCGGTCGAATCATCCTCAGGCGGATCGATGCCGAGCGCGCGGGCGAGGCCGGCCGGCGTCGGCACCGCGAAGCGCGCGGGGTGGACGAAGGCGAACAGCTCGAGCAGGTCGAGCCCGGCAAGTTCGGCATAGCCGAGCCGCTGCCCGACCAGCGGCGCGTTGAGCATGACGAGCGGACGCTCCGCCGCGAGCGAAATCGCCTCGCCGCGTGCGAGCCCGCGCACCGTCCCGTCGCGCTCGGCAAGCCAAGTGCCGCCGTGCGTGGCATGCAGCGCGAAGGGCGGGAGCGAGCGGTTCACGATGCCGATATAGGCGATGCGGAACGGATGGGAAACGGGGATGCTCGCGCGCTACGCCAAACTTCCCGTTCGTCCTGAGCGAGGTTGAAGGACATGTCGCTTTCGCTAACCCCGTTCGCGCTGAGCGAAGTCGAAGCGTAGCCACGGTTACCGCGTGGCCTTCGACTGCGCTCAGGCCGAACGGAGGTGGGAATGCTTTCGTGGTAGTTGGCGCGGGCGCACGATCCCCCTAAGACCGCGCCCACCATGACCGACACCGAAACGCTCCGCACCGCAGCACTCGCCAGCAAGGCCTGGCCCTACGAAGAGGCGCGCAAGCTGCTCAAGCGCTGGCCCCACGGCAAGCAGGCCGCGATGCTGTTCCAGACCGGCTACGGCCCGTCGGGGCTGCCGCACATCGGCACCTTCACCGAAGTCGCGCGCACTTCGATGGTCCGCAACGCCTACAAGGAGATGACCGGCGCCGACACGCGGCTCGTCGCCTTCTCCGACGACATGGACGGGCTGCGCAAGGTCCCCGACAATCTCCCGGAACAAGAGATGCTGCGCGCGCATCTCGATCTGCCGCTGAGCGTCGTCCCTGATCCGTTCGGCACGCATCCGAGCTTCGCCGCGCACAACAACGCCCGCCTGCGCGCCTTCCTCGACCAGTTCGGTTTCGACTACGAGTTCATCGCGGCGTCCGACGCCTATGCCGATGGCCGCTTCGACGAGGCGCTCAAGTCGATCCTGCGCCATTACGACGCGATCATGGCGGTGATGCTGCCGACGCTGGGCGAGGAGCGTCGCAAAACCTATTCGCCGATCTTCCCGATCCATCCGGATACGGGGAAGGTGCTGCAGGTGCCGATCGAGGTGGTCGATGCCGACGCCGGGCTGATCGCCTACGCCGATCCCGAGACCGGCGCGCGGCGCGAGCAATCGGTGCTCGGCGGGCAGGCCAAGTGCCAGTGGAAGGTCGATTGGGCGATGCGCTGGGTCGCGTTCGGCGTCGATTACGAGATGGCGGGGAAGGACCTGATCGATTCGGTCGTCCAATCGGGCAAGATCGCGCGCGTGCTTGGCGCGAAGCCGCCCGAGGGCTTCAACTACGAGATGTTCCTCGACGAGGCCGGCGCCAAGATCAGCAAGTCGAAGGGCAACGGCCTGACGATCGAGCAATGGCTGACCTACGCGCCGATCGAGAGCCTCGCCTTCTACATCTACCGCGAACCCAAGAAGGCGCGCGCGCTCAGCTTCTCGGTGATCCCGCGCGCGGTCGACGAATATTACCAGTTTCTGGCGAGCTATCCGACGCAGCCGATCGAGCAGCAGCTCGGCAATCCGGTGCATCACGTCCATCTGGGCGCGGTGCCGACGGTCGACATGCCGCTGACCTTCGGGCTGCTGCTCAACCTCGTCTCGGTGGCGATGACCGAGGACAAGGCGCTGCTGTGGCGCTACGTCCAGCGCTATGCGCCGCAGGTGAGCCCCGCGACGCACCCCGCGATCGACGGGCTGCTCGGCTATGCGATCGCCTATTTCCGCGATTTCGTCGCCGCCACGCTGCACAAGCGCGCGCCCGATGCGCGCGAACAGGCCGCGCTCGCCGATCTCGATGCGCGCTTCGCGGCGCTACCGGCCGATGCCTCGGCGGAGGATATCCAGAACGAGGTCTACGAGGCGGGCAAGGCCGCCGGGTTCGAGCCGCTGCGCGACTGGTTCAAGGCGCTGTACGAGACGTTGCTGGGTTCGTCGCAAGGGCCACGCATGGGCAGCTTCGCCGCACTCTACGGTCTCGCCGAGACGCGCGTGCTGATCGCCGAGGCGCTTGCCCGCGCGAATTGACCAGCCGTGCGAACGAATCGACGAGCCGTGCGTTCAACAGATGGTCCATCCCCCTTTCGGACTGATGTCCAGTGCGTCGCAGGCGCACCGCATCGGCCGCGCCGCTGCTTCCGCACGGCGCGGCCATTGGGGCAGGTCTAAACGGCCCGATCACGCAGGGCCGACGCTTCATGCCTGCTTCATCGATCGGCCGATAGGGAGAGCGCATGAGATTTTTCGTTCACGCCACCGCGATCGTGCTTGCCATCACCGCTACCGCCAGCGCCGTTGCCGCGACCCCGCGCGACACGCTGATCCGTGCTGCGTTCCTCACCCACGACAAGGCGCAGGCCTTGACGCTGGTCAATCAGGCCTATGCGGAAACCAAGGCTACGCTCGCGCAGTCGCCCGGCGACGGCGAGGCGAAGCTGCAGCAGGCGCTCGCGATCGGGTATCGCGGCCAGCTGAGCCGCTCGCTCGGCGACGCCAAGGCCGCGCATGCCGCGCTCACCGCGCTTGCCGACGCCAACCCGCGCGATCCCGAGGCGCAGATCGCGATCGCGGGCTGGCACCTCACCGCGGTCGGCGATCTCGGCAATTTCCTCGCGCGCTCGGTGCTCGGCGCGAGCCGGTCGGCGGGGCTCGCCTCGCTCGATCAGGCCGTCGCGCTGGGCGGAAACCACGCCTTCTTCCCGGGCTATGCCGCGCTGATCCGGATCAAGCTCAATTCGTCCGACGTCGCGGGCGCGCTCAAGCTTGCGCAACGCTCGGCGGCAGGGCAGGCAACGACGCCGATTGATCGTATCCTGCAGCGTGCCGCGGTACGGCTGATCCCGCTGCTCCAGGCAGGCAACGGCGCCGGTGCGAGCAAGCTCGCGGCGCAGCTGCTGCCGTTCGGATCGCTAAGCTGAACCGCCGACATCCTCCCTCCGGGGAGGATGTGCTTACCGCGGCGTCTTCAGCCGGATCTGCACACGGCCGCCCGCGGGCCGTCGCACTTCGAACGCGCCGGCCTTTTCGACCAGAGTCACCAGCTTGGCCTGGCCGAACGTGCGCGGATCGAAATCGGGGGCCAATGTCGACAGCCGCTGGCCGACGCCACCGAGCGACACCCATCCGTCGTCCTCGTCGAGCTGCGCGATCGCGCGGCGCAGCAGCGGCACCGCGGTGCTCGGCGAGCGTGCCACCGACGCCGGACGCGAATCGGGGCGTTCGGGCTCGTCGACCGCGGGCGCCTCGGGGACGAGGTTCTCGGTGTAGATGAAGCGGCGGCAGGCCTGGCGGAACGCCTCGGGGGTCTTCTGCTCGCCGAAGCCGTAGACGTCGACGCCCTGCTCGCGGATGCGCGCGGCAAGTGCGGTGAAATCGCTGTCCGACGAGACCAGGCAGAAGCCGTCGAAGCGCCCGGTGTGGAGCAGGTCCATCGCGTCGATCACCAGCGCGATGTCGGATGCGTTCTTGCCCGTCGTATAGGCGAAGCTCTGGTGCGCCTGGATCGCATGCTTGGCGAGGATGTCCGACCAGCTTTTCAAGCGCGGGCTGGAGAAATCGCCATAGATGCGGCGCACGCTCGCCTCGCCGATCTGCGCGATCTCGGCGAACAGCCCTGCCGCGATCTTGGGCGAGGCATTGTCCGCGTCGATCAGCACGGCGAGGCGCGGTGCGCGGGGTTCGGTAGGCATCGCAATATGTCCTCATGTCGTCCGATACGCCTCGGTCGAAATAAACGCGGCGTCGCCCCTGCGCAGGCAGGGGCCCATCGTCTGCCGCGGTTCCGCGCGATCCAGCGACAGGAGATTAGGCCCCTGCCTGCGCAGGGGCGACTGATTTTTAGGCGCTTATCTGCCCCCGCGCGCGATCCAGCCGTCGATCTTGGCTTCGAGCACCGTCATCGGCAGCGCGCCGGTATCGAGCACTTCGGCATGGAAGGCGCGCGGATCGAACTTTGCGCCCAGCGCCGCCTTGGCCTTGGCCTTCTCCTTGAGGATGGTCAGCTGGCCGACCTTGTAGGCGAGCGCCTGCCCCGGAATCGCGATATAGCGCTCGACCTCGGCGGTGACGTCCGCCTTCCCCATCGCCGAATTGGTCGTCATGTAATCGATCGCCTGCTGGCGCGACCAGCCCATCGCGTGGATGCCGCTGTCGACCACCAGCCGCATCGCGCGCAGCATCTCGTCGTTGAGGCCGCCGAAGCGCTGATAGGGATCGGTCTCCATGCCTAGCTCGGGCCACAGCGATTCCGAATAGAGCGCCCAGCCCTCGACATAGGCGGTGTTGCCGCCGAACCGCATGAAATTGGGCAGGTCCTTGTTTTCCTGCGCGAGGCTGATCTGGAAATGATGGCCGGGGATCGCCTCGTGGAGGAACAGCGTCTCCTCGCCCCAGGTGAAGCGCGTCGGCAGATCATAGCCATTGTAATAGAATACGCCGGGGCGCGAGCCATCTGGCGTGCCCTGCATATATTCGCCCGCCGCAGAGCCCTTCTCCTTGTAGGCAGGGTCGGCGCGGATCTCGAGCGGGGTCTTGGGGACCAGCGAAAATTGCTCCGGGATGCGCGTCTCGATCCGCGCCTCGATGCTGCGGAAGCGCTTCTCGAGCCAGTCGCGCGAGGGCGGCGCGAACTGTGGATCGGTGGTCATGTGCTGGAAGAAGGCGTGGAGATCGCCCTGGAAGCCGACCTTGGCCTCGACCGCCTCGAGCGCCTTGGTGATCCGCGCGACCTCGTCCAGCCCGAGCTGGTGGACCTGCTGCGCGGTCATCGGCAGCGTCGTGCTCGATTCGATCGCATAGGCATAATAGGCCTGCCCGCCGGGGAGAGCGCCGAGCCCGACCGTGTCGCGCGCCTTGAGCAGATAGTCGGTCTTGAGAAAATCGCGCAGCCGCGTGTTGGCGGGCACGATCTCGTCGCGGATCGCGCTGACGAAGGCGGCGCGCAGCCGGGCCTGGTCGGCGGCCGGGATCGTCGCGGGGAACGCCTTGATCGGGCCGTAATAGGGCGAGCCTTCGATGCCGCCGGCAAGCTGGATGTCGAGCTGCTCGATGATGTTGTTGATGACCAGCTTGGGCTCGACGATGCCCTCGCCCATGCCGGCGCGGAAGCGCGCGATCACCTCGTCGACGAGGTGCGGATATTGCGCGTGGCGCTTGAGCGCGTCGTCATAATCCTTGACGGTCTTGAACGGCGCCGCGCCCTGCCCCGACGAGAGATCGGCATAATCGAGATGCAGCCCGTAAAAATGCGTGATCGGCATCGCGCGACTGATCTTGAGCAGATCGGGGCGATAGCCTTCGAGATCGAGCGCGGTGCTGCGCTTGAACACGTCGTAGGCGATCTGGTCGGTCGGGGTGAGCGCACCGCGCGGGATCGCGGCTAGCTGGCGCAGCGCATCCTCGTCGGCTGCCTTCTCGCCGGCATCGTGCGCGTCCGAATAGGAATCGCCGAGCTGATCGGCGAAGCGCATGTCGCCGCGGTACAGCGCCGACAGCGGATTGCGGTGGAGCGACGCCTCGTCGGTGTCGGCGAACAGCGTCTTCAGCCGCGCGTCGGCATCGCCTGCGGGCGCGGCGTGGACCGCGGCGGGCAGAATGGCGGCGGCGGCGAGAAGACCGAGGCGAAGCGAACGGACGAAAGACATGAAAAACCCCCGCGATCGAGATGATCGCGGAGGCTTATCGACCGGGCCGAAGCCCGGCAAGCGGTGTCCCTGGTGCGACGGGCGCTTACAGGAAGAAGCCGCCGTTGACGGCGAGCACGCGTCCGGTGCGCACGTTCACCAGCGCGACGTCGTTGCCGTAGCGGACCCAGCGCTGATCGGGCGCGGCCACGGGCAGGCGGTAGCGCACCGGATCGATCCAGTAGCGCTGGCCGTAGAAGACGGGATCGAAGCGGTAGCCCACCGCGACCGGGCGATAGCGCCAACCGGGCTGCGGACCGACATAGCCGCCGCCGCGATAGACGTCGGGGTGCTGGCGGCGATAGTCGCGCCAATCGCCGCGCGCCTCCTGGCGATCCTGGCGAACGTCGCGACGGTCGGCGCGGACGTCGCGCGGGTTGCCGGCATAGCGGTCCTGCTGGAGACGACGCTGGTCCTGCCGCGTGTCGCGCTGATCCTGGCGAACCTCGCCATAGGATTGCGCCATCGCGGCGGCCGGCAGCAGCGTCGCGGCGAGTGCGGAGGCGAGAATGAGCTTACGCATGATCATGTCCTTTCCCTTGTGGTCGCGCCGGCCTGAGGACCGCGCTGGCAGAGTAGGATTATGGCCATCCGCATGAACGCCCATGGAATGCCGCTGTTATCAGCCGTTCATCCACAATAGAAAAAGCCCGCCACGAACAGTGTCGTGACGGGCCTTTCATTTCTCTGCTACGATCAGAAGAAGAAGTCGGGTATCTCGTCGGCGATCTGCCCGTTATACACATTGACCAGCAGCGCATCATTATAATAGCGCACCCAGCGATACGGTCCGTAGGCGGGCGGCAGGCGATAATAGCCCGGATTGCCGATCCAATAATCCTGCGAGAAGAAGCCCGCCTCGAGCGCGGCGCCTATGCCGTAGCGGCGATAGCCCCAGCCATAGCCGCTCGGCGGACGATAACGACCGACGCGGTAGGCGTCGCGGTGGCTGTCGCGATAGCCCTGCCAATTGTAGCGCTGATCCTGCCGCCAGCCGCGGTTCCAATTGCCGCCGCCATTGTTCGGGCGTCCGCGATCATAGCCGCCGCCGGGCTGCCCCTGCCAGCCACCATTGGGCCGATAGCCGCCCTCGCCGCCATGCGCGCCGGGATGGTTAGCCCAGTCGGGCCGGTTGCCCTGGTCGTTCGGCCCGCGGCCATCCTGACCACGCCCATCGGGACCGCGCCCATTCTGGTCGCGCCAGACCTGGACGCCGCCATCGGGACGACTGGCGATATGGCGACCCTGATCGTTGCCGCCGCCATCGGGACGGCCACCCTGCGGACCGCGGCCGGCATCTCCGCCCTGTGGACCGGGGCGACCCTGTGCCTGCCCCTGCGCCGGGCCGCCCTGCGGACCCCGGTTGCCGTTGCCATTGCCGCCCTGCTGGGCGGGGCGGGCCTGCGCCTGGCCATTGCCGCGCTGACCGTGTTGACCGTCATTATGCCCGCCGTCGCCCTGGTGCGCGCGCGGCTCGGGCTGCGGATTGTCCTGGGCCAGTGCGGGCACGGCGGCGGTCGACGCCAGCAGCAAGGCCGCAGTTATGATCAGTCGCATCCCACTCACCCTTTGTCGTTGCCGGCACGTGATGCACCGAACGATGTCGGGTCTGCAACATCCACGCTGACAAGGCGCTGAACCCGTCTGTCAGCAATGCGACAGCTTTGCGGGCAGACGCAGCGTTCGGCCATCGAGCGCTGCGCATAGGGGTTCCCGCCTTCGCGGGAATGACGCGGCGAGATTCGCTAGTCGCGGCGCCCCGTCAGCGCCTTCGCCGCTTCGAGCAGCTCGACGGGCAGCATCGCGATCACCGTGCTGTTATGCTCGGCACCGATCTCGGAGAGCGTCTGCAGCCGACGCAGTTCGAGCGCGCCGGGGCTGGTCGCGATCGTGCGCGCCGCGTCCGCGAGTTTCTGCGCGGCCTCCTGCTCGCCTTCCGCCTTGATGATCCGCGCGCGCTTCTCGCGAATCGCCTCCGCCTCGCGCCCGATCGCGCGTTGCATGTTCTCGGGGATGTCGAGATCCTTGATCTCGACCGCGTCGATCGCGACGCCCCATTGCTCGACCGCGTTGGTCAGCATCCCCATCAAGCGCAGGTTGATCGCGGTGCGGTCCTTCAGAAGCTGATCGAGATCGGACTGGCCGATCGAATCGCGCAAGCCCGTCTCGGCGGCCTGCAGCACCGCGCGCTGCCACTCCTCGACGACGGTCAGCACGCGCACCGGGTTGGTCGCGCGAAACCACAGCACCGCATTGACGCGCACCGCGACGCCGTCGCGCGTCACCGTCTCCTGCGTGTCGAGCGCGATCGTGACGGTGCGCGTATCGACCCGCATCGCGCGATCGATGAAAGGGATCAGCCAATACCAGCCCGGCCCCTTGGGATCGATCACGCGTCCCAGCCGGAACACGACCGCGCGCTCATATTCCTGGTTGATCCCGAACGTCTTGAGCGCGGCGACGAGCAGGAAGATCAGTGGAATGACGAGAAAGCCGAGCATGGCCATGGCGAAATAGACCCTCGATGATGCGGCGGATGGCCGCGCGCTAAGTGTAGGCCGAATCGCAGGCGGCGGAAATCACAACATCCTCCCCGGCTTTTGCCGGGGAGGGGACCGCCGGCGAAGCCGGTGGTGGAGGGGTGGATCACGCACGATATCGATCACCAAGCCCCCGAGGCTGGACACCCCTCCACCACTCGCTTCGCGAGCGGTCCCCCTCCCCTTGCAGGGGAGGATTGATCGACTCCGCTCTAGGCCAGCGCCCTAAATCCCGATAGCAGGGCCGATGCCCAGCGCCGAAACACCAGCAATTCCCCCCGCCCTGTTCCTCTTCTCGCTGTTCTACGGTGGGATGGTGTGCATCGCGGGCGTGCTCGGCAACAAGCTGATCGCGCTGGGGCCGCTCACCGTCGAGGGCGGGATCTTCGCCTTCCTGCTGCTCGTCATCACCTCGTCGGCCGTCGCCGAACTCTATGGGCAGCGCATCGCGACGCGGCTGGTGCGGTTCGGCTTCGTTCCGCTGATCGGATCGGTGCTGCTGATCCAGCTGCTGCTCCGCATCCCCGCCGCCCCCGCGATGACCGCCGACCCCGCATCGACCGAGCGGCTCGCCGCCTACACCGTGATCCTGAGCCAGGGCGCGCGGATGATGCTCGCGGGGTTCGTCTCCTACGGTCTCTCGCAATCGCTCAACGTGACGATCTTCTCCTGGCTCAAGGGCCGCGAGGGCGCGCGGCTGCTGTGGCTGCGCGCGGGTGCGGCGAGCATCGCCAGCCAGATCGTCGACACGCTGCTGTTCGTCACCATCTCCTTCTACGGCGTGTTCCCGATTGCGGGGATCATGGTCGGGCAGATGATCGCCAAGGTCGTGCTGTCCGCGGTGCTGGTGCCGCCGCTGATCTATCTGATGGTGGCCTTGGGGCGGCGACTGGACGGGGCACGCTGAATAACGGTCCGTTCGTGCCGAGCGACATCGAGGTACGCGCGCCGAACGCCGCGTTTGTGTCCTGTCCCTCGACTTCGCTCGGGACGAACGGGAGTGCGTGAATCGCCTTTCGGCACCGCCCGCCGCCCGCTATGGCGCGACGCATGACCCCGCTGCCCGATCTCCTCCCCGAACCCGCGATGCTCGCCAAGGCGGAGACGCTGACCGAGGCGCTGCCCTATCTGCAGCGCTATGCCGGCTCGACCTTCGTGATCAAATATGGCGGCCACGCGATGGGCGATCCCGAACTCGCCAAGAGCTTCGCAAGCGACATCGTGCTGCTCAAGATGGTCGGCATCAACCCCGTCGTCGTCCACGGCGGCGGGCCGCAGATCGGGCAGATGCTCAAGCGGCTCGGCGTCGAATCGCGGTTCGTCGACGGCCTGCGCGTCACCGATGCCGAGACCGCGCACATCGCCGAGATGGTGCTCGCCGGATCGATCAACAAGGAGATCGTCGGCTGGATCGGCCAGGCGGGCGGCCGCGCGGTCGGGCTGTCGGGCAAGGACGCGCGGATGGTGATCGCCGAGAAGGTGAGCCGCTCCGAGCCCGACAAGCATCAGGGCATCGAGCGCCACGTCGATCTGGGCTTCGTCGGCGAACCCAAGCATGTCGATCGATCGATCCTCGACCAGCTCTCCGCCTCGGGGGTGATCCCGGTGGTCGCCCCGATCGCGATCGGCGAGGACGGCCACACCTACAACATCAACGCCGACACGATGGCGGGCGCGATCGCCGCCGCACTGGGTGCGGCGCGGCTGTTCCTCCTGACCGATGTGGCGGGCGTGCTCGACAAGGACAAGAACCTGCTTTCCGATCTCGTCCCGGCCGACGTCGAGCGGCTCAAGGCGGACGGTACGATCTCGGGCGGCATGATCCCCAAGATGGAGACCTGCGTCACCGCGATCGAGGGCGGCGTCGATGCCGCGGTGATCCTCGACGGGCGCATCCGCCACGCGATGCTGCTCGAGATTTTTACGCGTCAGGGTGCCGGCACGCTGGTGCGTGCGGCGCCTCCGCAGGACTGATGGCAAGCGGGTTCGCGCTCGGCTAAGGATGCGCGGACCGAAAGGGATGTGATGTATTCGATCTACCAGATTCTGCAGCTGCTGCTGAACGTGCTGTTCTACATCATCATGATCCAGATCGTGCTGTCGTGGCTGTTCGCGTTCAACGTGATCAACCACCAGAACGAGTTCGTGCGCCAGCTGGCGCGCGGCCTCGACACGATCACCGAGCCGCTCTACCGGCCGATCCGGCGCATCCTGCCCGATTTCGGCGGGATCGACTTCTCGCCGATGATCGTGCTGCTGATCATCGGTATCCTGCAGCGTATCCTGCTGCCCAACATCTTCGCCTCGCTGATCAACGCGGGCGCTGCGTGACCGCGCGGATCATCGACGGCAAGGCGTTTGCGCTGGACTTGCGCGAACGTGTCGGCGCCGCGGTGCCCGCGTTTCTCGAGGCAGCGGGCCGCGTGCCCGGGCTGACCGTCGTGATCGTCGGCGAGGATGCGGCGAGCCAAGTCTATGTCCGCTCGAAAGGCAAGGCGACCGAGGCCGCCGGCATGGCGAGCGCGACGCACCGCCTGGCCGCCGACACGACGCAGGCCGAACTGCTCGCGCTGGTCGCGACGCTCAACGCCGACGAGACGGTCGACGGCATCCTCGTCCAGCTGCCGCTCCCCAAACATATCGACGAGAGCGCCGTCATCGACGCGATCGATCCCGACAAGGACGTCGACGGTTTTCACGTGGTCAATTCGGGGCGGCTGGCGGCCGGCCTGCCGGGACTGGTGCCCTGTACGCCGCTCGGCTGCCTGATGCTGCTCGAGGACGTGCTGGGCGACTTGTCGGGGCTCGACGCCGTGGTGATCGGGCGCTCGAACATCGTCGGCAAGCCGATGGCGCAGCTGCTCACCGCGAAGAGCTGCACCGTCACGATCGCGCACAGCCGTACGCGCGACCTGCCAGCCGTGTGCCGCCGCGCGGACATCCTCGTCGCCGCGGTCGGGCGCGCCGAGATGGTCAAGGCCGACTGGGTCAAGCCGGGTGCCACCGTGATCGACGTCGGCATCAACCGCATCGACGCCGATGGCACCGGCGGCACCAGGCTCGTCGGCGACGTCGATTTCGCCAGCGTCAGCCAGGTGGCCGGCGCGATCACGCCGGTGCCGGGCGGTGTCGGCCCGATGACGATCGCCGTCCTGCTGCGCAACACGCTCGTCGCCGCGCACCTGCGCGCGGGGCTTGCGCCGCCCGCGGACCTGTAGCGCCGCATGCTCGCGCTGTTCCTCTCGGCCTTCGTCACCTTCTTCGTGGTGATCGATCCGCCGGGATGCGCCCCGATATTCGCCGGCCTTACCAGCGGCACCGACACACCGCACCGCACCGCGATGGCGATCCGATCGACGCTGGTCGCGGCCGCCATCCTGTTCGCCTTCGCGCTGCTCGGCGAGCCGCTGCTGCGCACGCTCGGCATCAGCCTCGACGCGTTCCGCATCGCGGGCGGGATCATGCTGTTCCTGATCGCGCTGGAAATGGTGTTCGAGAAGCGCACCGAACGCCGCGAGAACCGCGCCAACGAGGTCGCCAGCCACCCCGAAGTCTATGACGACATCTCGATCTTCCCGATGGCGATGCCGATGATCGCGGGGCCGGGATCGATCGCATCCGCCATGCTGATGATGCAGCGGAGCCACGGGCTCGCCGCGCATGCCGTCGTGCTCGCGGCGCTGGCTGCCAACCTCGCGATCATGATGGCCTCGCTGCTCGCCGCCGGGCCGCTGATGCGGATCCTGGGCTTCAAGGTGGAGGCGGTGATCACGCGGCTGCTCGGCGTGCTGCTCGCCGCGCTGGCGGCGCAGTTCGTGATCGATGGATTGAAGGCGTCGTTCGCCTAGGCAAATCCTCCCCCGGAGGGGGAGGGGGACCGCCCGCATAGCGGGTGGTGGAGGGGTAGACCACGCCGCCCCGGCCGCCGCCCAGTCGCAAGCCTTGGACACCCCTCCACCATTCGCTTCGCGAACGGTCCCCCTCCCCTTGCAGGGGAGGATTTCCTCGTTAACCCACGACCTTCCACAGCTCGTAAGGTGAGTTCGCCGGCAGCGGCTGCCGCGCGAGCCACGCAGGCGTGTAGCCACCCTGGAGCTTGGCGTAGAATCCAGCGGGCGCCTCCGACTGGTAGATCGTCGCTTCCGACATATGCGGGCAGACCAGCAAATATTGGGCGTGGTGCGCGTCGATGATCGCATGCGCCTGATCGGGCGTGCCGCGGAAGGCGTGCTCGACGTCGAGGATCGCCTGCGCGTTGCGATGATAGGGGCCGCCGACCGCGCTGTGGTGCGTCAGCGTGATCAGCCGCGGCCCCAGATCGATGAACGAGAAGAAGGTCGCCGCCGGCAGTCGCCCGATCGGCGCGAGCGCGGGGATCGTCGGGCAGCGCCGGTTGGCGAGCTTGGTGAGATCGGGCTTGGGCTTGCCGCCCCGCAACGTCTTCGGCGGCTTGGGCAGGCCCTGCTTGCCCGTCGCGATCGCCCAGACGTTGGCGATCTTGAGATCGATATACCGCGGCGGCAGTTCGCTGAGCGCCAGCGACTCGATAAGCCCGGAGGCGAGGAGGAACGCCAGCACCGGCCCGATCACGCGGACGAACATCGATCCGTGGCCGCGCAGGCGGGTGAAGCCCCAGCGCGCGATATAGGTGGCGCCGGGCACCGCGAGCATCTGCGCGCTGGGGCCGGTACGGATCTGCCATGCCATCAGGCCCGTCGCCAGCATCGCGAACAGCGTGACGGGCAACCACTCGGCGCCCGCGCGCGTGCCGCGGCGACGCCACACCGCGATGATGCTGCCGATCGTTCCCGCGATCGGCAGCGCCGCCATCGGCACGATCGTCGAGAGCGGATGGAGATAGCCCGGCCGCGCCTCGCTGACATGGCTCAGCCAGAGCTTGTCCGCCTCGGGCGGGAGACCCTCCAGCCGATGCCCGAAGCATTGCGGGAACAGCCCGACATAGAGCCCGCCCGCGACCGCGCCCGCGCCGACGACCAGCGCGAGCCGTACCCAGCGGCTCTCCGATGGCGCAAACGAGATCGCGGCGAGCAGCAGCGCGGCGCCGCCGACCGTGGTCAGCCACACCGGCGACAGTGCGTCGCACACCGCATGCCAATTGTCATTCGAGGCGAAGACGAGGAAGCAGAGCCCCGTCGCCACCGCCATCGTCGCACCGTAGACGCGCATCCGCGTCGTCTCGCCACGGTCCCACGCCCAGTGCAGCGCCACCGCCGCGCCCGCAAACGCAACATAGGGCAGCATCTCGAGCCCGATCGCCAGCGACAGCGCGGACGAGACCGCGATCATCGCACCCGATCGGCGCATATTGGGTTCGGTGAGCCCCGCCACCGTCATCATCAGGAAGGCGAGCTGCCAGCCGTGATGATCGATCCGCAGCGGCGACCACATCCCTACCGCGTCGCCGCCGCACAACAGGATCGTGAGCGCGAGCGGATAGCTTTTCGCCGAGACCAGTCGCCGGACCACGATCGCCATCATCCAGAAGGCGAGCAGCATCGGCAGCAGCGGCGCGATCGCGCACGCCCAGCGATAGCCGAGCGGCGCCCCCAGCAGCGGGTTGAGCACGAGGATCAGCCCGGCGAGCGGCAGATCGACCAGCCGCGACCAATGGATGCTGAACCCGACCGGCGGATTGAGCCGATACTGGCGCAGATCGTACCAGCCCTGCCCGCCCAGCCAATCGCGGACCTGATCGAAGCGCATGTTGTCGTCGGTGTCGCTGAGCGAGAACCAGTGGATCGCATGCCACTTCTGGAACAGCAGCACGATCGCCGCGCCGATCCAGAACAGCGTCGCGATCAGCCGCCAGCGGCGCTCGACGACGCGTTCGGTCCTGGCTTCGATGCTGTCCGTGTCGGGGGCTGCGGTGATTTCGGTCATGCGCTGGTTATGGCCCGATAGCATTTGAGGTTTATACCTTCACGCTCTAGTCGCTGCGGGACGTGGGGCAAGGGTCGGTCGAGTGCGTGACGGATTGGTAAGGCTATGGGATGGGCTTGCGGACGAGCATCGTGCGCTGGCGACACAGGTGATGCGCTACGGCGTCGCTGGCGTCGGCGTCACGCTGTTCCAAATCGGCATCTACAATCTCGGGCTCGGCGCCGGCCACATGGCACCGCTGATCGCCAACACCGTGGCGACCGCGGCCGCGATGCTGGTCGGCTACATGATCCACAGCCGCTTCACCTTCGAGGGTCATGGCAGCGGCGCCGGCGCGGCGCGCACCGGTAGCCGTTTCTTCGTCGCCAACATGATCGGCTTCGCGGTCAACAGCCTGTGGGTGTGGCTGTTCAGCGCGGTGCTGCACTGGTCGCCGCACCTCGCCTCGTTGCCCGTCCTGTTCGTCACGCCGGCGCTGCTGTTCTGGCTCAACCGCAAGTGGGTTTTCGATTGAGCCGTTCTACGCCAGAGGTGACATCATGACGGAGGGGCTCCCACTGATCACCATCCTCGCGCCGGTGAAGGACGAGGAAGAAGCAGTCGCGCTGTTCGTCGGTCGCGTGCGCGGGGTGCTCGACGCGCTGGACGAGGCGCAGGGCTGGGAGATCCTGTTCATCGACGACGGCAGCCGCGATGCGACGCTCGCCGCGATCATGGCGCAGCACCGCGCGGACCCGCGCGTCCGCTGCATCTCGCTTTCGCGCAATTTCGGCAAGGAGGCGGCGCTGTCCGCAGGGCTCGACCACGCCACGGGCCAAGTCGTCATCCCGCTCGACGTCGACCTGCAGGACCCGCCCGAGGTGATCGGCACGATGCTGGCGCGCTGGCGCGAGGGTTTCGACGTCGTCTACGGCGTGCGGCGCAACCGATCGAGCGACAGCCTGCCCAAGCGGCTGACCGCCGACCTCTACTACCGCGCGCACAATTACCTCTCGGCGGACAAGATCCCCGAACATGCCGGCGATTTCCGACTGCTCGACCGCAAGGTGGTCGACGTCATCCGGCTGATGCCCGAGCGCAACCGCTTCATGAAGGGGCTGTTCGCCTGGGCCGGCTTCCGCCAGGCGGCGGTGGAATATGACCGCGTCCAGCGCGACGTCGGCACCACCAAGTTCAATTACTGGAAGCTGTGGACGCTCGCGCTCGACGGCATCACCTCGGGTTCGACGCTGCCGCTGCGCGTGTGGAGCTATCTCGGCGGCGTCGTCGCGATCGGCGCGCTCGTCTATGCCGTCTATGTCGTGATCCGTACCTTCTTCCACGGCGGCGACGTGCCGGGCTATCCTTCGCTGATGGTCGCGATCCTGTTCCTGGGCGGGGTGCAATTGCTGTCGCTGGGCGTGCTCGGCGAATATGTCGGGCGCATCCTCGTCGAGACCAAGCATCGCCCGATCTATGTCGTGCGCGAGACGATCGGTGCCGCGCTGCAGCCGGTGGTCGGCTGATGGAACGCTTCTGATGGACCGCGCAATCTACGACCGCATGGCGGAAATCGACGCCGAACATTGGTGGTTTTCCGCGCGCCGCCGCATCGTCTCGGCGCTGATCCGGCGGCAGGCGCCGCTCGAGCCCGATGCCAACATCCTCGAAGTCGGCGCGGGCACGGGATCGAACCTGGCGATGCTCCAGACCTTCGGCCGGGTCGACGCGATCGAGCCCGACGAGGCGGCGCGCGCGCTCGCCAGCCGGCGTGGCGGCATCGCGGTCGGTGGCGGGATGCTGCCCGATCAGGTCGAGCTTGCCGACGGCCGCTACGACCTGATCGTGCTGCTCGACGTGCTCGAGCATATCGAGAACGACCGCGCCTCGCTGCGCGTGCTCAAGCGCAAGCTCGCGCCCGGCGGCCGACTCGTGCTGACCGTGCCGGCGGCGCCCTGGCTATGGAGCAGCCACGACGTCAAGCATCACCACAAGCGCCGCTACACCAAGCGGACGCTGCACGACGCGCTGTTCGACGGGGGCTTCGAGGTGCGCCACATGAGCCACTTCAACACGCTGCTCTATCCGGTGGTCGCAGCCGCGCGGATCGCGGCCAAGGTCACCAGGCGCGAGGGTGACGACGACGCGATGCCGCCGACCGGCTTCAACACGCTGCTCGAGCGCGTCTTCGCATCGGAGCGCTATTGGGTGACGCGGCGCTCGCTGCCCTTCGGCGTCTCGCTGCTCGCGGTCGCCGAACCCGCCGCCGGGTGATGCACGATCCGGTACAGGATGCCGAAGCGGTTGCCCGTCCAGATCGGCACTAGGTCCGGGTCGATCGGCCAGCGGTCGCGCGGCATGTCGATCATCCAGACATAGTCGAACGCGTCGCGCGGGAAATATTCAAGCGCGAGCTCGAGGATCGGCTCGTTGCGCGCGCGGCAATCGGGGCGGCGCACGATCTGCGAGGGATCATGGCTGAAATAGCGGCCCGCCGGCGGATAGGCGATGCGCAGCAGCTGCGCGCCGGGCGCGACCCACTGGTCGTTGACGAACGAGCGTCGCCTGACCGTCGCCATCGAGCTCAGATGCTCCATCCGCGAGGTGTACCACACGCTGCGGCACGGGATGTTGGCGAGCGCCATCACCGTGCTGCCCATCGGGACATGATCGAGCGCCTTCAGCTGGACGTCGTAATTGCGCTCGAACTTGAGGAAGGCGAGCGTCGATACGGTCGCGCGGGCGGCGAAGAAGATCACCGCCACCGCGGCGAGGACGGTCGCGGCGCGACGGTTCGCGGTCGGCCGCAGCGCGAGGATCGCGATCGCCAGCATATAGGGCACCAGCCGCATGTCGGCATAGGCCGAGCCGAGCAGCACGCGGGGCAGCAGGACGAACACCGCGACGAGCAGGATCGCGGCGATCCCCAAGGTCGGCTCGTAGCGACGCCACGGCTTCCACACCAATCCCGACAGCGCGACCGCGTAGAGCAGTGCGGCACCCGCCAGATCCCACGCCTCGACGCGCTCGCGCAGCACGGATTTCAGCCACAGCCATTTGAAATACCAGTTGAACCAGTCGAAGGTGCCATGCGGCGCCTGGCCGCCGCGACCCGGCCAGGGGACGAGCAGCAGCGCGGGCGGTGCGAGCGGCAGGCAGGCGAGGAACGCCTCCCAGCCCGAACGCACCCAGCCCGTCCCGGCCTTTCGCGCGCGCACCACCTCGGCGATGAAGCACAGGATGCCGAGCACGCCCCAGGCGAAGCTGTGCGCCACCCAGAGCGCGAAGCCGAGCACCAGGAATATCCAGGGCCGCCAGCGCAGCCATCCGGTCCGCGCCATCCTGAGCCAGACCGCGAACAGCAGCAGCATGAGCGCCATCGCCAGCGCGAAATTGATGAAGCCGAACTGGAACGGATACCCATAAGCGAGCGGCAGCGCGAACAGCGCGGTGGCGGGCACGCGGCCGTGGATCTCGCGCGACACCAGCAGCAGCCCCGCCACGGTGAGCGCCGGGATCGACAGCACGACCAGCTTGACCGCGAGCTCGAGCCCCAGGATCGGCCCCAGCAGCTGGACGAGCAGATCGCAGCCGAGATTGCCGATCAGTGCCCAGTGGAAGGCGTAGAAATGGTGCAGCCAGGGCGAATCGCCGATCTCGAGCTGGACGCGGTAGCGCCCCATATGTCCCATCAGATCGGTCAACGGCGGGATCGGCGGGAGCAGCAGCGGCACCGCCGCGAGCAGGATCATCGCGACCGCGAAGACGCGCGTTTCCCACCAGGCGGACGGGCGCGACGGCGGCTGCGGTTCGATCATGCGGCTTCGCGATAATCCGCGCCGGGCCTTGGTAGCAAGCGCGGCGTGGTCGCCGGGTCAGCCGATGACCGAATAGACGCGCATGTAGCGCAGCCCCGGCACCGTCACCGGCCGCAGCCAGGCCGGGGCATTCCCCGTCGGCAGCCGGGCTGCCAAGCCGTGCGGCGCCTCTATCGTCCATGCCGACGCGCTTCTGTCGCCGGGGCAGATCGCGACATAGCGGACATGATGGCGCTGCAGGATCGCCCGGGCGGTGGCGTCATCGCTGATAAAGAAGCGGATCGTGTCGTCCATCGCCGCGACATTGCGGTGGTAGGCGGCGCCGACGACGCTGTGCCGTGTCGCCAGGAGCGTCGGTTCGGCGCCGACCAGCGTCGTCATGATCAGCGACGGCGGCACCGCGTCGAGGTGCGCGACGTTGGCGAGTGCGGAGCATTGCAGATTGACGGTTCTCAACATCCGATCGCGCGGCGTCCGCAGATCGAGCGACGGATGCAGGACGGCGGCGATCAGCGCGGGCGTCAACGGCAGCGCGAGCAGCACCAGGCAAGCGCTGGCGACCACGCGAAGCGGCATCGGCGTCACGCGCGCCGCGCGCCGCAACAGCGCGGCAAGCGCCATCAACATGCCCGGCACGGCAAGGATGTTCGATAACGCGCTGGCCCGGGTCAGGACGACACCGATGGCGGTCGCGATCGCGAGCAGCACGACATAGTCGAGCGCCGCGCCTCGGCGATCCCGGCTCGCGGTGCGGAGGCCGATCACCGCAGCGATCAGGCTGACGATCGGGAAGGCGAGCCACAAAATCGCATAGTCCGCCGACAGCGTCCAAAGCGGTCGCCCTTCGGCGACATCGACATACCAGAGCCTGTAATCCAACGGCGTCAGCGCCGCGAACGCGCCGCCACCGCATTGCGGCGCCCACAGCTTGTAGATCGCCCCGCACGCGATCGCAGCGATGCCCAGCAAGGCGCCGCGGGCGAGCCAATGTCGCGGCGCGAGCCACACGCCCAGCCCGACCGCGACCGTCGCCACGGCGAATATCGTCATGTGGACGGGCGACACCGCATCGCACGCGGTGCGATCGAACAGCGCGCCGCCGTGCGCGATCAGGAACAGCAGCAGGCTTCCGACGGTCGCTCCGCCCAGATAGGCGGGCAGCATCGCACGCTCCGCTCGCGACGCGAACACCCAGCGCAGCCCCAGCCAGGCGCCGCAGCCGGCGGTGAAGACGATGCCTTCGAGCGAGACGTGCATCCAAAGCGCCGCGCACAGCCCCGCGATCGTCACCCGGCGCACCGTGCGCGGACCGATCAGCATCAGCGCCATCGCCAGCCCGCAGGCCGCCTGCCAGCCATGATGATCGATCCGCATCGGCGATGCGACCGAAAGCGCGCCGAGATCGGCGATACAGAAGACGATGCCGAGCAGCGCGAGCCGATCGGTGCCCAGCAATCGCCGCGTCAGAGCCGCGACGGTCAGCGCGATCACGGCGAAGGTGATCAACGGCACCGCCACGCAGGCGCTGAGCTCGGCGGCCGTCTCGCCCACGAACGGGCGCAGCAGGAGGATCACCGCCGCCAGCGGGACATCAACCAACCGCGACCAGTGCATCGACAGCCCGATCGGCGGATCGACGCGGTGCTGACCAACATCGAACCAGCTCTGCCCGCCCAGCCAGTCGCGGACCTCCTGCAGGCGCATGATGTCGTCCGAATCGACCAGCTGCCACGTCATGATCGCATGCAGCTTGATGGTCAGCAGCAGCAGCGCGACGATCGTCACCGTCGCGGCGAGCTGAAGCGAATAGGGGACGACATACCCCAGTTTACGATCGCGCCCCGCCGCATCCGGGCGCGGACCGACGATCGTCGTCGTCACCGGATCACGCCGCCACGAGGCGACGCGGCACCAGACGGACCGAACCCAGCGCGACGCGGACGTCCTCGTCGAGCGGCGTAACGATCGCGTCGGCCGCGCCCTCGCTGCCCGCCTCGTGATATTCGGCGTCCTCGTTGACCGCCCACACGTCGTATTGCCGCGAGCCGGCGAGAATGTTGCGGACGGTGAGCATCGCCGTCATCATCGCATGATCCTGATTATTGTAGCGGTGCATGCCGTTGCGCCCGACCAGATGCAGCGTCGGATAGGCCGCCTCGAGCTCTTCGCGCATCGCGAGCACATGCTCGGCATAGGCGCCGTCATAGACCGGATAGGCCTTCTCCTGCCGCACCACGACGCCGCCTTCGACCGCGGCGGGATCGCACAGGCCCAGGATACCCATCTCCCTGGTCGCCAACGCGACGAGATCGGCATCGGACGACGTCCACAGCCCGTCGCCCTCGAAGCAGAAATATTCGAGGCCGACACACGCGAGATCGGGATCGGGCACCATCTCGGGCGACCAGGACCGGAAATTCTGGATACGGCCGACCTTCACTTTCGAATCGTGGATGTATATCCAATTGTCGGGGAACAGGTCTTCCGATCGGATCATCAGCGCGACCGTCAGGAAATCGCGATATTTGAGATCGAGCGCGTCGGGCAGCGTCGTCGGCAGCGGATGGATGCGGCCCGCCAGTTCACGCATCGGCGCCGACGAGATGACGTGATCGGCATGGATCACGCGCTCGCCGTCGGGGCCGGTGGTGGCGACGCGCCAGCCGCCGGCATCCTGGCTGAGCTGCTTGAGCGCATGCCCCATCAGCACATGATTGCCGCCGGCGACGACATGATCGCGCGCGGCATCCCACATCATGCCGGGGCCGCGCCTGGGATAGCGGAAGCTCTCCAGCAGCGTCTTGGTCTCCATGCCGTCGTTGGGCTTGCGGTTGAGCCCGAGCGACCGCTTCAGCCCGTCGAGCACCGCGCCGCCGAGGCTGAGCCCCTTGATGCGCTGCGCCGCCCAATCGGCGGAGATCTCGTCGCACGGCATGCCCCACACCTTCTCGGTGTAGGTCTTGAAGAAGATTCCGAACAGCTTGGCGCCGAACTGGTTGATCGTCCAATCCTGGAACGAGCGCGTCTGCTTCTTGGGGAACAGCTTCCAGCGCGCATAGCTCGCCATGCACAAGGTCGAGCGCCACACGCCGAGATTGAACAGCGCCTCGAACGCGCGCAGCGGATAGGAGTAGAATTTGCCCTCGTAATAGATGCGGCTCATCCGCGGGCGCTCGATGAAGTCGTCGGGCAGGATCTCGTTCCAGAGATCGACCACCTCACGCGATTTCGAGAAGAAGCGGTGGCCGCCGATGTCGAAGCGGAAGCCATTGTGCTCGACGGTCCGGCTGATCCCGCCGACGTAGACCGGATCCTTCTCGATCACCGTGACGCGCTTGCCGGCCTTGGTCAGCAGATAGGCGGCGGTGAGGCCCGCGGGGCCAGCGCCGATGATAGCGACATCCGCCCGATCCGCTGCACGATTCACTTGGGCGACTCCCGACTGGTCCTGCCCGGCAAATGCGACGCGGAGAGATAATTTACGGTTAACGGCTTATGGCGATTCGCGCGCTGGGCTAGGCTTGGTGCCGGGTACGACAAGGGGCGATGATGACGGGACGATCGGCGACCGGGCAGGAATTGCGATGGCGCGCCGCGGTGCCGCTCGCGCTGGGCACACTCGCGATCCTGTGCGCCGTCGCACTTCGCGCCAGGACGATCGCGGTGCCGCCGCTGTGGCTCGACGAGGCCTATAGCGCGTTCGCGGCCGATCACGGCTTCGGCTTCCTGTGGCACGTCGTGCCGCGCTACGAGACGCACCCGCCGCTCTATTACACGATCCTGCATCTGTGGAGCGGCGCGTTCGGGCGCTCGCTGCTCGCGCGGCGGATGCTGGGGTTGGTGTGCGGGCTGGCGGCGGTGGCGGTGCTGGGGCTCGCGGCCGATCGGACCGGGCGCCTTGCCGGACACGATCCCGTCGCGCGGCGGTGGCTGGTGGCGGTGGTGCTGACGCTTGCCGCGTTCCAGCCGCTGATGGTCGACATGAGCCAGCAGGTCCGCCCCTATCCCGTGATGACGCTGGCCTATGCGATCGGCATCTATGCGCTGTTGCGGCTGGCCGAGGACGGCGCCGCGCGGCGTGCGCCGGGCCGACACTGGATCACGCTGTTCTTCGCCGCGCAGGCACTGGTGCTGTGGCTGCACAGCCTCGGGCCCCTCTTCGGGCTGTCGACCTTCGTGGGACTGCTGATCGTGGTGCCGCGACGCGGGCTGACCCGTGCGGACTGGGCATGGCTGGTCGGCGGACAGGTGTTGGCGGGGCTGATCTATCTCCCCGCGCTGGCGATCCTGGCGAGCCAGGCGCCGACCTGGGTCAAGTCGACCTGGCTGGTGTTCCAGCCGAGGAGCGTGCCCAACGAAGTGTCGTACATCTATCTCAACTGGAACCACTGGTCTCGCCTGATCGGGCTCGCGGTGGCGATCGCGGGCGTGACGATGCTGGTCCGGCGCGGCGGCGGACGGATCGCGGCGGCGCTGCTGGTGCTTGCGCTGCTGCCCGTGGCGCTGTCGATCCTGCTGTCGGCGACGGTGAGCCCGGTGTTCCTGACGCGCACGCTCAGCGCCGCGACGGTGCCCGCGCTTCTGCTGATCGGTAACGGCCTGATCTGGCCCGGGCGCTGGCACTATGCGGCACTGCTCGTGCTGCCCCTGCTGGTCGCGCCGATGGTCGCGGTCGACAAGATGCACGCCAAGCACCCGCTGCAGAATTGGTATGGCGCGACCGCGTGGCTGCTCCCGCAGGTGGCGCCGGGCGACACGATCTGGGCCTATCCCAACGAGACCGCGCTGCCGCTCGCCTATGCGCTGCGCGACGAGCATCGGCACCTGCCGCTGCTTTCGGTGCCCGCGCCCGTCCCCGCCTTCGGAACCGGCGGCTTCTACCCGTCGGGCAGCCGCGGCGTCGTCTCGCTCTATCCCGCGCAGATCGACCGATTGATGACGACCCCCTACGCCAAGACGCCGCCGACGATCTGGCTGGTCCGGCTGGTGTCCGGCCTCTACGACCCGGACGAGGCGATGCCCGACGCGCTCGAAAAAGACCGCGTCGCGATCGCCGAGTTCCACGAGGGCGACATCGACATCATCGGCCTGCGCCGCCGCGATCTACGCGTCGCGACGCCCCGGCAGGCCCCAAGGCGCGATCACTGATCGCGCCGGCCCAACAGGCGAAGCCGTAGCGCGTTGAGCTTGATGAAGCCCGCCGCGTCGCGCTGGTCGTAGGCGCCCGCGTCGTCCTCGAAGGTGACGACCTTCTCCGAATAGAGGCTGTCGGGCGACTTGCGACCCACGACCGAGACCGAGCCCTTGTAGAGCTTCAGCCGCACCGTGCCGTTGACGCGCGCCTGGCTGTGATCGATCGCGACCTGCAGCATCTCGCGCTCGGGCGAGAACCAGAAGCCGTTGTAGATCAGCTCGGCATAGCGCACCGCGAGCTCGTCCTTGAGGTGCGCGGCGCCGCGATCGAGCGTGATCTGCTCGATGCCGCGATGCGCGGCGTGGTAGATCGTCCCGCCCGGCGTCTCGTACATGCCGCGCGACTTCATGCCGACGAAGCGGTTCTCGACCAGATCGAGCCGGCCGATGCCGTGCGTGCGGCCGAGACCGTTGAGCGCCTCGAGCAGCGTCGCGGGCGACATCGCCTCGCCGTTCAAGGCGACGCCGTCGCCCTTCTCGAAATCGACGGTGATATATTCGGGGGTGTTCGGCGCGTCCTCGGGGTTCGCGGTGCGCGAATAGACGTAATCAGGAACCTCCTGCCACGGATCTTCCAGCACCTTCCCCTCGGACGAGGTGTGGAGCATGTTGGCGTCGGTCGAGAACGGGCTTTCGCCGCGCTTGTCCTTGGAAACCTGGATCTGGTGCTGCTCGGCATATTCGATCAGCCGGGTGCGGCTGGTCAGATCCCATTCGCGCCACGGCGCGATCACCTTGATGTCGGGGGCGAGCGCGTAATAGCCGAGCTCGAAGCGGACCTGGTCGTTTCCCTTGCCGGTCGCACCGTGGCTGACCGCGTCGGCGCCGACCTGCCTCGCGATCTCGATCTGGCGCTTGGCGATCAGCGGCCGCGCGATCGAGGTGCCGAGCAGATAGGTGCCCTCGTACAGCGCATTGGCGCGCATCATCGGGAAGACATAGTCCGCCACGAATTCCTCGCGCAGATCGTCGATGAAGATATGCTCTGGCTTGACCCCCATCGCCAGCGCTTTCGCGCGCGCCGGTTCCAGCTCCTCGCCCTGCCCCAGGTCGGCGGTGAAGGTCACCACCTCGCAATTGTACGTTTCCTTGAGCCACTTCAGGATGACGCTGGTGTCGAGGCCGCCCGAATAGGCGAGGACGACGCGGTTGATGGCCGGCTGCGTCATGGGCGGTTCCTTGTAGCTTAAGGGG
>Ga0302314_10000690_pt1 | contig 62644 bp, 55 predicted proteins | sample III_Palsa_N2_3_FD_200533 | JGI IMG/M metagenome (GOLD analysis project Ga0302314, IMG submission 200533) | Peat permafrost microbial communities from Stordalen Mire near Abisko, Sweden - III_Palsa_N2_3 | ecosystem: Environmental > Terrestrial > Soil > Palsa > Peat permafrost | place: Sweden...
CGTCCTGGCGCGGTGAAGCTATGCGGCGGGCTGAAATGGAGTCAAATCGGTTCTGTGAATAGCTGGAAGAGAAGCTATTGCGATGCTGGCGGTCCGCCTTCTCCTCCGCCGATCTCATGGTGGCCATCCTTGGCGTTTGTGGAAATCCTCGTGCTCAGCCCATTGAAGCGTAGGGATTTCAGAGTCTTAGGCGCTGCCGCGCCGATCCTGGAGGGAGGGGAGGATGATCGAAGGTTCATGTCACTGCGGAAAGGTCCGCTTCGAGGTTGAGGCGCTGACGCCGACTGTCACGTCCTGCAACTGTTCGATCTGCCATCGGTTGGGAGCTCTCTGGGCCTACTACACCGTGCGGGAGGTGGTCTTCACCGCGGGCGCCGGCGAGACGGTCCCTTATGTCCAGCAGGGTGAAGGCATGGGCGGCCTCGCCATACATCACTGCCCCACCTGCGGCTGTACGACCCACTGGTCCAGCCTCAAGCCGGATATGGACCGAATGGGCGTTAACGTCCGCCTGTTCGACCGCGCCCTGCTTGAGGGCGTTCAGGTCCGCCACCTCGACGGCGCGGACACATGGACCTACCTGGAGTAGGGCGGCGTTTGTAAGCACAATTGACTAGAAGCGCGCCGCGCCTACAGTGCCGCCCAAAATCAGGGAGGCGACCACCATGTCATCCAACGAGTCCAAGTCCGCAGGCGCGAGCCGGCGCGATATCCTGTCCGGCGCGCCGTTGCTGGCCGCCGCCGCCGTCACCGCTGTGAGCGCCGCGGCGTCCAGCCAGGCCGAAGCCCAGGCGGCGCCCGCCGCCGCGCCGCGTCCGGGCCTGGGCGGCGGCGCTCAGGGCCAGATCTTCTGGACGGTGGAGACCACCGCGGGGAAGGTGCAGGGGATGCAGAACACCGGCATCAAGGAATTCAAGGGCGTGCCCTATGGCGCCCCCACAGGCGGCCGCAACCGCTTCATGCCGCCGAAGAAGCCCGCGCCCTGGACGGGGGTGAAGGAGTGCTTCGACTTCGGCCAGATCAGCCCGCAGACGCTCGCCGACCTGCGCAGCGAGTACGGCATGATGATCGAGTGGGATCGGCACGTGGGCGGCATGGGCGAGGACGTCCTGACGCTGAACATCTGGACGCCAGGCGTGAACGACACTGGCAAGCGGCCGGTGATGGTCTCCTTCCACGGCGGCGGCTGGGCCACCGGCTCGGGCAATGGGCCGGGCTATGACGGCGCCCAGCTGGCCCACTTCGGCGACGTGGTGGTGGTGACGGTGAACCATCGCCTGGCCAGCTTCGGCTACATCAACCTGGTCGACGTCGGCGCCCCGCCCGAGTTCGCCTATGCCGGCGTGGCCGGGGTGATGGACATGACCGCCTCGCTGGAGTGGGTGCGGGACAACATCGCCAATTTTGGCGGCGATCCGAACCGGGTGTTTATCTTCGGCCAGTCCGGCGGCGGGGCGAAGACCACGGTCATGCTCGGCAATCCCCAGGCCAAGGGGCTGTTCCACCGCGCCGCGGTGCAGAGCGGCTCGGCGCTCAAGCTGCAGACGCGCGAGTCCGGCGCCAAGTCGGCCGACGCCCTGCTCACCACCCTCGGGCTGAAGGGCCGCGCCGCCGACCTGCAGAAGGTTTCGTGGAAGGAGATACTGCAGGCCCAGTCGGTGACCACGGGCAATTTCTCGCCGGTGCTGGACGGCAAATACCTGCCGCACGATCCGTGGGATCCGACTGCGCCGCCGGAGTCCGCCGACATCCCGGTGATCATCTCCACCACCCTGGAGGACGCGGCCCTGGCGCTGACCAACTTCGACCTCACCGAGGCCGGCCTCAAGGGCATCGTCGAGCAGCGCTTCCCCGGCAAGGCCGACGAGATCATGGCGCTCTATCGCAAGTATGAGCCGCAGAAGTCGCCGTTCCTGGTGCAGGCGCAGATCTTCACAGACAGCGGCGCCCGTCGGGCCGCCGTCACCCAGGCCGAACGCAAGGCGGCTCAGGGCAAGGCGCCGGCCTATATGTACCTTTGGTATGCGCCGCTGGCCGGCAAGTTCGGCGCGGTGCATGGCCTGGACGTGGGAGCGACCTTCAAGAACGACCGCGCCGACCCCCTGCGCAAGATCATGAGCGACCGCATGGCCGCCGCCTGGGTGGCGTTCGCCGCGACGGGCGATCCGAACTGCGCGGCCATCCCCGCCTGGGCGCCCTACGAACCCGGCCGGCGCGAGACCATGATCTTCGACATCGACAGCCGCCTGGAAAGCGATCCCCGCAAGGAGATCCGCGAGTTCTGGGACGCGATGCCGATGATGCGGCGGTAGCTTGGTGCGTGCTTCGACGCGCGCCTGACCGCGCGGGTCAGCATGACGTAGAGCTTTAGTGCCTACAAAACCACGACATCCTGAGCCGGCCGCGTAGCGGCCGTGTCGAAGAACGGACTTGCCGAGTCACCGCTAAACTTCCGCCGCTTCCTTTCCCCCGGCGCTCGCCTTCACCGGCGGGCGCTGGATCAGTTCGATAATGTAGCCGTCCGGGTCCTTGGACAGGCCCAGCAACGCGCCGCCCATGTTGGCCATGGGGGCGGGCTCGCGCACGATCTCCAGCCCCTCAGCCTTGATGCGGTCCGACACCGCCTGCGGGTCCACCACATAGAAGACCAGCTTGACAGGGTTGTCCTTGTAGTTGCGCACAGAGCCGTCGGTGTAGTGCATCAGCACCACGGCGGTCCGGCCCTCGAAGGCCAGCACAACCTCATCCATGTAGTCGACCTTGAACGTCTGCGTCTGGGTCATGCCGATCACCCGGCTGTAGAAGTCCGTGGATCGCTTAAGATCGCTGACGCCGATGCCGACCGCGCCGAGCAGGTTGGGGGAACGCATGGGAGGTCCTTTCAAGGTCGAAGTCTCATGCCGGGCGGGCAGGGCGAGGATGCGTGGCTCAAACTTCGGCCCGCGCGGAGGCCCCGTCAACGGCCTTGCCAACCCGCGTGGGGCGGGAGGATGCTGCGGTCAAACACAATAGGGAGACAGAGCGATGAGTGACATCGCGACGGTGCTGAAGGGCGAATTTCGCCAGCCACGCAACCTGCACCAGGGAACGGACGGCTCAATCCACAACGACGCCACGGCCTCCAAGCTGGGCTTCAAGGGCGGCACGGTGCCGGGTTCGGTGCACATGGACCAGTTCACGCCAATGATCCTCAAGACCTATGGCGAGGCCTGGTTCGAGCGCGGCGACATCTCCACCTACTTCACCCAGGCGACCGTGGATAATGAGGCGGTGCGCGCGGAACTGACGCCGGGGCCGGACCGTGCGCGCCTGACCATGTTCAACGAACCGGGGGCGGTGATCCTCGAGGGCACCGCCAGCTTGGCCGCGCCGGACGCCGGATCTGAACTGCTCAAGCGAATGGAGATGCAGGAGCCGGCCCAGGCCGGCCGTCTGCGCATCCTGGGCGAGATCAAGGTTGGCGACGAGAACCGCGACCTGATCGTGCATGTCCCGATCGAGCACCTGACGCGCACCCTGGAGACCATCACCGAGTCCATCCCCGCCTACGCCGAGGAACACATCCTGCCGCCGTCGCAGGTGGTGCGCTTGGCCCACCTCACCCGCGCCTCAGCGATGGCAAAACAAGGGAAGGCGGTGGGCTTGTTCGGCGCGCTGCAGGTGCAGCACCTGCGCGGGCCTTTTCGCGCCGGCGTCGACTATCGCGCCCGCACCCGCATCCTGAAGCTGAGCGAGAGCCCGCGCACGGAGAATGTCTGGTACGACGTCACCTTCCAGCCCACCGACGGCGGCGACGATGTGGGCTCGATGCTGTACTGCCTGCGGTTCATGAAGGCCTCCTCTCCGTTGTGGGCGGAGCAGGCGGCTTCATGAGGGTGTTGGAGCGCGCGTGAGGCCGAAGACCGTCATCGTCAACGACCGGATGCAGCGGAACTTCCGCTACGTCCTCACCGCGCCCGAGGGCCGTGATTTCGACCCGGAGTTCACGCCGGAGCTGACCCCCAAGGAGATGCTTCACCTGGGCGTCTTTGGCGGCAAGTACATGACAGACACGCGGGGTGAGTTTCCCGATAACTGGTTCGAGGCCGCAAAGCTGGCCAGCGGCCCGGCGGACAAGTCGCTGAACTACTTCGGCGTCGACGCCAGCCAGCCCCTGTCGGTGTGGCGCGACAAGGGCTGGATCCACCCGGACGATCCGCGCGGCTGGTTCCAATGGTACTGTCGCTACTACATGGGCCGGCGTCTGCCGGACGAGGATCGGCGGCAGATCAAGCGCTGGAAGGCGATCCGCCGCCACGCCGCGCAGATTCGCCGCAATTGCGAGCCCGGCGATATCTTCTGCCGTCCCCACCAGCGCCAAGCGCTGCTGCACTGGGCCTATGATAGTCGGCTGATCTGACGGAAACCACTCTTTTACAAAGACATCCTACAATATTGGCAATCGTCGGGGCGCCTTTTGACGGCGGACGCAGCATAATGCCGCGGATCGACTAATCTCAGTCTGGGTAGAGATGGTCGATCGCAGCGTTCGAAGCCTGGAGCATCTTGAACGGTCGGCGTCGACATCGCGGGTGCTGAACCTGCGGTCGATCGCCCAGCGTTGGGCCCGGGACCCAGACTACAAGAAACGGCCCTTCTTTCAGAGCAGCGCGCTCAACACCTGCATCATCGTCAAACATCGCCTGCGCGGAAACGAGCTCGAGTTGTTTTCCTCGCCCCGGCGCGTGGCGACCAAGATCCTGGTGCCGCTGCAGTCCACCGATCTGCGCCTGGGCGCCCGGTATGTCTTTGTCGGGCAGCAAGGGTTCAAGGAAGCGCTCTACAACGCCTTCGGCATCGCCATCGGCTCTGAGAGCGTCGACCTGCGCACCCTGGCGGTGCTCGACGAGAGTCCGACGCTGGACCCGTTCCTGCTGCGCGAACAACTTCTGCGCCGAGGCCTGGCGCCGGCTCGGTGCTACTTCGAGCTGTCCCAGGCCGACGCCAAGCGCATGTTCGAGTTCGCCCAGCATGAGATCGCGCCGCTGATCCGGTTGACCGGCGGATCTGGCGATCCCACGGCGGCGCACACGATCAAGCTGGCCCGCAAGATCCTTTCCAACGCCGGCGACGCAGAACTGGAGCCGTTGCGCCAGACGCTTCAGCTGGACCACCTGCAGTTCGAGGAGGGCGTCTTCTCCTGGAAGGCCTTCCTCTATTACAAATGGAAGCTGGTGGACCTCCTGCCCAAGGTCCAGCCGATGCTCCAGCACATCGAGACGATCCAGCCCCGGGGCGGACGCCTCGCCGACAGCCGCAGCCATCTCGCCGCCGCGCGGGAGACCCTGCGCACCGGCGTGGCCGAAGCCGCGCGCCAGGTGCGCGCCACGCTTGAGGTCTACGAAACCGCCTACCGCGCCCTGACGCTGGGCGGCGACTCGCTGGCGTTTCGCGACTTCCTGCTCAGCGCGCCGCGTCTGTTCAACGAGCTGGGCGAGCGGCTGGGCGCGATCGATCACATGGTGAGCTTCTGGAGCTTCCGGTTTCCCAAGGACCGGCTGCCGATCGTCACCGCCGATGAACTGGCCGACATCTTCGGCGATTTCGAGAGCGGATTCGCCACCGAGCGGGCCGCCGCCGATCTCCTGCGCCTGCCGGCGCCCGCAATGATCGAAACCCGCGAGGCGTTCGCGCTTTAGGGCGCGCGCTCTGGAACCCTCGCCCCGTTTACGGGGAGAGGGCAGGGATAGGGGTCGCGCCGACGCCGCTTGCCTCTCCGGAAAGATTACGTCCCGCGGATAGACCCCTCTCCCTACCCTTTCCCCACTGCGCGGGGCGAGGGTGCTAGAGTGCGGCGCGTCAGGCGCTCAGCGGCCAGCTGGCGTCCTGCAGAGCCGTCTCGATCGCGTCCGTCGCGGCGGCGACGCCGTCCTCGTGGGCAAGCTGCCGCGCCATATAGGCGGTGCGGTTGAGATGGGCGGTGTTCAGCACGCTGGCGAGGGCCCTGGCCGCTCGGGTCGGGTTGTAGGCGCTCGGCGCGACCATGCGGCCGATGCCCAGGCGCTCGACGCGGTTGGCGTTGTCGGGCTGGTCGCCGAAGTGGGGCACCACCAGCTGCGGCTTGCCGGCGCGCATGGCCTGGGCCGTGGTGCCGATGCCGCCGTGATGGATGATGGCGGCCGCGTGGGGGAACAGCACCGAATGCGGCGCGTAGTCGGCGAAATGGACATCCGCCGGCGCGCCCTTCTGCTGCAGCGCCTCGGCATTGCCGGGGCCGACCAGCAGGATGGCGCGACGGCCGACCTTGCGCGCGGCGGCGATGCTGACGTCGTAGAAATCCCCTGGCTCCATCACCAGCGCCGATCCCAGGGTGAAGACCAGCGGGGCCGGACCGCTATCGATGAAGGCCTGCATCTGTGGCGTCAGGTTGGACGGCTCGCCGTGCTGGCGGTCGTAGAAGCAGAAGCCGGTGAGGGTGCAGCGGGTCGGGAAATCCGGCTGCGCCGCGCCGAACAGCGGCGAATAGAGCGCCAGCGATCCCAGACTGGAGAACTGGCCATCGAACAAAGGGTTCTCGCAGCGCGGCAGGCCCAGTTCGGCCCGCAGTTTCTGGAACGTACCGGTCCACAGCACCGAGGCGGCCTTGACGAATTTCAGCAAGGCCATGTCCGAGCGCGCGTTGGTCATTTCGCGCAGCACCTTCAGCGCCGGCATGGCGCTGAGAATCGGCGGGTCGTAGTCCGACATGAAGGTGAAGGGCGACAGGGCCGCCGACAGCCAGGGCAGGCCGCGCGTCTCCGCCGCCAGCCTTCCGGCGAATGCGGAGGTGTGGGTGATGACGAGGTCGGCGCCGGCCGTGGCCTCCATCATGTCGTCGAAGGCCCGTTTCAGGAACGGCATGGCGATTCGACGGACCGCGAACTCCAGGCCGATGCTGCCCCGGGTGGCGCGCTGGACGATCTCCGGCGTCTCCAGGCCCAGCTCTTCGCGAATGTCCTCGATGCCGGGGCGCAGAGGGTGGAATTCCACCCCTTCGCCCTCGATCGTGGCCTGGAATTCCCGTTGCGCGGCGATACAGGGCTCGTAGCCCCGCGCCTTCAACTCAATCGCAATGGCGACGAAGGGGTTCAAGTCCCCCGCAGTCCCCGCCGTTGACAAAACGATTCTGGCAGCCATTCACAATCGTCGCGACTAGGGGTGGGTCAGCGCAATACCGGCCGCACCCCAACCGCGTCGGAGACCGACACCGGTCACGGTGAGAACGCCGGAGGGAGCCGTTTCGTTGACGAACACCGCGATTGCGCACCCCCACAACAGCTTTACGTCGCCGCCACAACGATCGTCCTGTACGCGATGGCGACGATGAATGATAACTATAGCAGCGCTGATCAGCGTCAACACCCCCAAACCGCCGAGCGAGCCCTCTCGTTCCCCATTCCACCTGCCAGACCCGCGCGGCTGAATGCCTGAATCACACTTAGTCACCGCTCACCAGCTGGCTGCACTGCGCCACTGGGCCATCCGCGTCGCGCCATTCGTGCTCATTGTGATTGCAGCTTTTGTGCTGTGGAGGGCGCTTCATGGGCTGTCGCCGGGGCAGATTCTCGCGGCGGTCGGTCGCTGGAGCGGCGCGCGAATCGCCACGACCCTCGGTTTGGTGGCCTGCGGCTATGGTCTTTTGGCGACAAATGAACAGTTCGCCCTGCGCTGGGCGGGCGCCCGGGTGCGAATCCGCGACGGCATGCTGGCGTCCTTCATCACCTACGCCTTCGCCAACAACCTCGGCATGGGGGTGCTGATGGGCGGCGCGCTCAGAGCCGGCGTCTACACCCGGCATGATGTCGGCCTGACCCAGGTCGCCCAGTTGACCTTCTACGGGCTAATCACCTTCTCCATGGGCGCCGCCGCGCTGTGCGGATTCAGCTTTCTCACGGCGCCGGGCGCCGCGTTCACGGCGCTGAGCCTGAGCGTGGAAGCCGGCAGGGCGATCGGCTTCCTGCTCGCCGGCGCGCCCTGCGTCTACATTCTCGCCTGCCTGGTCCTGCGTGGTTCGGTCACCCTGTTCGGCCGGACGATCAGGCTTCCCAGCGTTGGTTTGGCCCTGCTGCAGCTGGCGTTCGGAATCTGCGACGTGGCGGTGAACGCCGCCATCGTCTGGACGCTGCTGGGATCGGCCGCGCCCCGGTACGCCACCTTCCTCGGCGGCTACCTCGTCAGCGTGGTGGCGGGGCTGGCGTCCGGCGTGCCCGGGGGCGTAGGGGTGTTCGAGAGCGTCATGCTCACGCTGCTTCCGGGCGTGGATCGCGCGTCGATGACCGCGGCCCTTCTAGGCTACCGTCTGTTCTTCTACCTGGCGCCCCTGTCGGTCGCGGCGCTGGCCCTGTTCTGGCGCAGGACCCATCCCGCCAGATCCTGAATCGCTTGTGGCGTAAGGCGTAATACGATCGCGGGCGTTCGCGCGTCGCGCGTTTTCGAGGGTCGCCTATAGTTTCGCAAATGCCACAATTGACGGGAAACGCAATTTTCCGCCAACGCCCCGAAATGGCCGATTTACAGGCTGCGGCGTCGGTAAATTTATCCGTTAAATAATTGAAATTCATATGGATATATGGAGAGTTGTTTTTGACGACTTAGGCAAAACGCAAGGAGCGGTCGCCGATGTGATACTTGCCTCGCCATAAATTCGCCTTGACGTTTCCCGCTGGCAACGTGAGAGCTTAGAATAACAGTCGGGATTCTGGTCGGCGGTTTAGGGGTCAACGAGTTGCGGAAACGGCAACCGGGCCTCGTGTAACGGGTAGGAAACGGTCGGGCTGCTTGCCTGGCTACGTCTAGGGCGAACCGGCAAGCGCTGGTCATGGGGAAACAAATGACGAAGAAATTTTTACTGCTAACGTGCGCCGTGGGCGCAATGGCTGGCGTCTCCGCGGCGGGATCGGCGTCCGCGCAACAGGCCCCCGGCAACGGGCAAAGCGCCACTGAAGTGGGCGCGGTGATCGTCACCGCTGAAAAACGGGAAGCCAACCTGCAGAAGGTTCCGATCGCCGTCACCGCGTTCACGGCCAAGGAGCGCGATACGATCGGCATCGAAACGCTGCAGGACATGACCAACTTCGCGCCGGGCATGACCTACACCTCGACCACCGACCACCTCTATGTGCGGGGCGTGGGCCGTCAGAGCATCAACCTGGCCGCCGACGCGGGCGTCGCCTCCTACACCGATGGCTTCTATAATCCCGACCCGGTGCTGATCATCCTGCCGCCGATGTTCATCGGCTCGACCGAAGTGCTGCGGGGCCCGCAAGGCACCCTGCAAGGCCGCAACGGCATCGCCGGCGCCCTTCTCGTCGATTCGCGCAAGCCCACCAGCACCCCCTACGCCGAAGGCCGCGTCACTGTCGGCAACTACGGCGTCAACAACTACGAAGCGGCGATCTCCGGCCCGCTCGCGGACGGCCTGAACTTCCGCGTGGCGGCGTTCGACGAGAACCAGGACCAAGGCTACTTCACCAACGTGGCCGGCGGCCCGTCGGAAAGCGGCCTGATCCACACCTGGTACATCGAAGCGATGGTCGACGCGAAGCTCGGCGACAACACCGACTTCTTCGCCAAGATCTTCACCTTCGGCAACAACAGCCGCGGCGGTCCAGGCGCCCGGGCGGGTTGGGCCCAAGCGCCCTATTCCGAGTTTGTCAACGACGATACCTCGATCCTGTCGTTCAATCCGGCGGCGGGCTACGCCCCCGGCGCGCTGAACCTCATGCAGACCAACCCGAACATTCACGGCAACCCCGCCACCGCCAACCCATACGACTTCTCGGGCAACTTCCCGCTGCAGGTGAAGAACCACGATGACGGCGATATCAACTACGTCCTGACCCACCACTTCCCGGGCATGGACCTGAAGTACACCGGCGGGTATCAGCAATATACCTACCAGACGATCCAGTCGTCGGGCACCTTTGGCCAGCAAACCGACATCAACTCGTTTGAGGAGCCTGACGCCGCCAACCCGACCTGCGCGGCCGCGGCGCCCAAATGTCTGACGATCTATCCGACGGTGGTCACCAACTACATCCAGTCGGACGCCTGGTACAGCCATGAAGTGACCCTGGCGTCTACCGACCATGGGCCCTTCCAATGGATCGGCGGCCTCTATTACTACCATGAGCTGTTCAGCAACCCGGTGTATGCCAATATGCCGGATCAGAACGAAGTCGCCACGCCGTATCAGTATGCCGGCCTATTTACGCCCGGCGGCACTGGTCCTCTTGACGCCTTCACCCAGGCTCCGGCGGACCCAAATCGAAACCTCTATTACTCGAACTACCATATCCAGGACGAGAGCAAGGCGGTCTTCGGTCAGGTGGACTACAAGATCACCGACACCCTGAAGCTCACCGGCGGCCTCCGCTACACCTCCGACCACAAGTGGGGCGACGAAGAGTATCGCCTCGTCACCTTCGGCGGCTCGGTCATTTCCGGAACGCCCCTGAGCGCGTTTGGGATCAATAACCCCGCGGATAGCGGCCTCTTGGGCTTTGCGGGCAACAGCACCATTCCGGCCATCGACCTGACCAACCAGCTCTGCAATGCGACCGCAACGCCGGTGGGCAACAAGGGTGTGCAATCGGCCTGCGTAATCAACTCCACGACGGGCATTGCCTCGCGGTTGATCGGTGGCACCTCCAGCGCCGTCACCGGCACCGCCGGTATCGAATGGACGCCGGATAGCAGTACGCTGGCCTATGCGCGGTACAGTCGTGGTTACAAGGAACTTGGCCTCAACGCCGGTTCGCTGGCCTCCACTCCGTACATCGCCCCTGAAACCATGGACGACTACGAACTCGGCTATAAGAAGACCTTCGGCCGCAACCTCGTCGTCGACCTGGACCTGTTCTACGAAAACTATGTCAACGCCCAGTTCCCGGTGGAGGTGGACGTTCCCCTCGCCGCCGGTGGGTTCTCGAAGGACAGCGAATTCCTGAACATTCCGCTCTCGCGCTCGGACGGGGTTGAACTGGAAACCATCTGGACGCCGATCGATCACCTGCAATTGCTGGTGTCCTACAGCTTCGATGACACCGCGTTCGAAACCAAGGCGTGCCATTCCACGACGGGCACCGTCGCTCAGGGTTGCTATCTCGACGTGGTCAACCCGAACCTGGGCACGCAGTCGATCCGCGGCGACGAGCTGCCGAACGCGCCGAAGAACAAGGTCTCCTTCAACGCCAACTATACCTTTGTGTTCGACAAGGGCGACCTGACCCTCTCCGGCACCTATATGTGGCGCGACAAACAGTCCGGCGGGATCTTTGGCCAAAGCTATTGGTATTCCCCGTCCTGGGACCAGACCGATCTGCGGGTGACCTGGCGCGGCACGGGTGATCGCTATGAGATCATCGCCTTTGGCCGCAACGTGTTCAACGGCGCCGGCTATCCCAGTGGCGCGGTTCCCTACCAGGCAGGTGACGCCACGAACCCGTCAGTCTACACGATCGACAAGGCCTACGTGACCAACCCGCCCGCGGTCTACGGGATGGAATTCCACTACAAGTTCTTCTAGGAGCCGCAGAGCTCTGAAGATGGCGGCCCGGGCCAATCGCCCGGGCCGCCTTTTTTGATTCCGGGTCTCCGGCGCGGCGGCTCTCAAAGGCGTGGGCTCGGATTCAGGCCGCGCTCGCGTGCTGAGATTGGGGCGATTTTTGGCCGTTCGCCGATCCGCAGGCCGTTTCAAGGTTCCGGGCCTGAAATAAAAAATTTTTGTTGGCATTTTTCCCGTCAGCGACCCGACATCCAAAAATCCCTTATCCCGCATGGGATTTCCAGCGTCGCTCGGCGTGCAACCCTCTAAATTTAGATGGAAACCTCGGGCCACAACAGCTCCGCTTGTTGTCGCGCCCGTCCGTGTTCCGCACGAATCGCAGCATGGCGGATTTGCAACAGGTCGCGTCCGCCAACTCGCGCAGCCCCGCTTGGGATGTTGACGAAATTTGGACGGTCCAACAGTTTCCCGCTTCGCTAAGCGGCGCAATCAAGCCGCATTCACTAATCCATGAACCCGGCAATAGCGGGTTCGGGGGGAGAACAATGACGAAGTACGCCTTATTCCTGACCTGCGCCTTGGGCGCATTTTCCGGTTTGGCCGGCGCCGCGGCCGCTCAGACGGCGCCATCTTCGAGCAGTCCCGCCGCGACGGAAGTCGGCGCGGTGATCGTCACCGCTGAAAAGCGTTCACAGAACCTGCAGAAGGTTCCGATCGCCGTGACCGCTTTCACGGCCAAGCAGCGCGATACGATCGGTATCGAAACGCTGCAGGACATGACCAACTTCACGCCGGGCATGACCTACACCTCGACGACCGACCACCTCTATGTGCGGGGCGTGGGCCGTCAGAGCATCAACCTCGCAGCCGACGCCGGCGTCGCCTCCTACACCGACGGCTTCTACAATCCCGATCCGGTGCTGATTGTGCTGCCGCCGATGTTCATCGGTTCGACCGAAGTGCTGCGCGGCCCGCAAGGCACGCTGCAAGGTCGCAACGGCATCGCCGGCGCGCTGCTGGTCGACTCGCGTCGTCCCACCAGCACCCCCTACGCCGAAGGCCGTGTCACCATCGGCAACTATGGCGTCAACAACTATGAGGCGGCGATCTCCGGCCCGCTCGCCGATGGCCTGAACTTCCGCGTGGCGGCGTTCGATGAGAACCAGGACCAAGGCTACTTCAAGGACGTGGCCGGCGGCCCGACCGAAGGCGGCCTGATCCACACCTGGTACATCGAAGCGATGGTCGATGCGAAGCTCGGCGACAACACCGACTTCTTCGCCAAGATCTTCACCTTCGGCAACAACAGCCGGGGCGGCCCGGGCGCCCGGGCGGGTTGGGATCAGACCCCCTATTCGGAAAGCCTGAACGACTATTCGTCCATTCTGGCGTTCAACCCGGCGGCGGGTTACGCGGCTGGCATCGTGCCCGGCAGCCTCCGGCAGACCAACAATTCGATCACCGGCAACCCGGCGACTGCCAATCCGTACGACTTCTCCGGCAGCTTCCCGACTCAGGTGAAGAACCACGACGATGGCGACATCAACTACGTCCTGACCCATCACTTCCCGGGCATGGACCTGAAGTACACCGGAGGGTATCAACAGTATACCTACCAGACCATCCAGTCGTCACAGACCTTCACCCAGCAAACTGACGTGCTGTCGTACGAAGAACCGGAGGTGCTCAATCCGACTTGCGCGGCCACGGGTCCCAAGTGTCTGACCATCTATCCGGAGCAGGTGACCAACTATATCCAGAATGACGCCTGGTATAGCCACGAAATCACTCTGGCCTCTACGGATCATGGCCCGTTGCAGTGGATCGGCGGCCTCTACTACTACCACGAACAGTTCAGCAATCCGGTGTCCACCAACATGCCGATGCAGGGCGAAGTCTCGGATCCATACCAATTCAACCAGAGTCTAACGGGACTGGTGGCCGCTCCAGCCGACCCAAATCGAAACCTTTACTACTCGAACTATAATCTCCAAGATGAGAGCAAAGCGGTCTTCGGTCAGGTTGACTATAAGGTCACCGACACCATCAAGCTGACCGGCGGTCTGCGTTACACCTCCGATCATAAGTGGGGCACGGAAGACTACAGGCTCGTGACCTTTGGGGGCTCGGTCGTCGCCAACGCCCTCAACGAGGCCGGTGGCAGCGCGCCGTTGCTGATCGATCCTGCTTTCAGCGGACTGACCGGTTACGGCGCCACGCTGCCCGCGATCGACCTGACCAACCAACTTTGCAATCCTACTGCGACGCCAGTTGGCCATGGCGCCTTGTCGGCCTGCACGATCAATTCGACGACCGGCATCGCTTCCCGCCAGATTGGCGGCACATCGAGCGCCGTCACTGGGACGGCGGGCGTCGAGTGGACGCCCGACAGCTCCACCTTGGCCTATTTCCGCTATAGCCGCGGCTATAAGGAACTTGGCCTGAATGCGGGAACCTTGGCGTCTCCGGTCAATGGCGTTGGGGGGGCCTTGGTCGCGCCTGAAACCATGGACGACTACGAAATCGGCTACAAGAAGACCTTCGGCCGCAATCTGGTGATCGACGCGGATATATTCTACGAAAGCTACCACGACGCCCAGTTCCCGGTGAATGTGTTCAACGGGTTGACCACCAGTTCGGAATTCCTTTCGATTCCGCAGTCCCGGTCCGACGGCTTCGAATTGGAAACCATCTGGACTCCGATCGAGCACCTGCAGTTCCTGCTGTCCTACGCGCTCGACGACACGGCTTTCGAGACCGCGAAATGCCCGTCGCCGACCTCTCTAGCCGCCGGCTGCTATGTCGACACCGTCAATCCGGACCTGGGCAGCCAAAGCATTCGCGGTAATCCACTGCCGAACGCTCCGAAGAACAAGGTGTCCTTCAACACCGAATACACCTTCGTGTTCGACCAGGGCCAACTGACGCTCTCAGGCACCTATCTGTGGCGCGACAGCGAGACCGGCGCGATCTTCGATCAGTCCTATTGGCAGTCGCCCTCATGGAGTCAGGTGGATCTTCGGGCCACCTGGCGTAGTCCCGGTGATCGCTGGGAGATCATCGGCTTCGGCCGCAATGTGTTCAACACCACTGGCTATCCCAGCGGTGCGGACGCTTACCAATATGGCAACGCCAATCAGGGGACCGGCAGCTTCGCCCATCCGACCGTCTATTCGATCGGGGCCAGCTACATCACCAACCCGCCCGCCACCTACGGGGTGGAATTCCACTACAAGTTCTTCTAGGCGCCGCAGCGCTTTGAAAGAGTTGGCGGCCCGGGCTCATCGCCCGGGCCGTTTTGTTTGCGGTCGCCAATGTTCCGTCGCTGCGAGACCGAGGCAGGCGCCCCTAAATATGATGGGGCGCAATGCCGTGCTCTGCGCTAGACCCAGGCCGTGACCGTCAACAACCGTTTCTTCGTGGCGCGATATTCGCGGGCCTTGCGCAAGGCGCTGGCGACCAAGGTCATTGTCGATCTCGTCATGCGCGGCACGCTGGCGCGCATTCCCCTCGCCCGGCGTGGCTTACATCTTTACACGCGCAAGGCCTCGCCACAGGCCGTGCCCCATGTCCGCGTCGACCCTGGCCAGGCCGTGGTCCAACAGATCCCCATCGATGCGGCCATGGAAGCCCATCTCAGGCGATACACGCATGGGTTGGAAGGTTGCCTTCAGCCGGGCATGCTGCGGCTGACTGCGGACGTGCGCGGCTACGAGATCGAGCACTGCGATATCCTGCCCTGGCTGGGCGTCACCGTGCACCGGCCGACAGAACAGGTGATCGAAGGCGGCATCAATGCGCAGCCGCGCCTGGTCTCGAAAGTCCGCGAGGTTCCCGGTCGGGTGCTGTCGGTTGTCGGCGCGCCGCGCGGACACAATCAGTACTACCACTTCTTTGAAGGCCTGACGCCGATCATGCGGGCGCTTGCCTGGCTTGGGGATTCCGAGCCGATCACCCTGCTCACCCGGCGAAACCTGTCGTCGTTTCAGCGAGTCACGCTGGAAGCGTTGGCCCGTCGCAGACCCAATCTTGTGCTGCTGGAAGTCGACAACGAGGAGATCGTCCGCCCCGAGCGACTGGTGGTCGTGGTTCGCCAGCCCTGTCCGATGATCTGCTGGTTCGCGCTGATCGACGAATGGCGCGAAATCGGCGCCATGGTGCGCGAGGCCTACGGGCCGGCGGAAGGGCCGTTCAATCGCAAGCTGCACCTGACACGCAATCGTCAGAGGCTCCGCCGGCTGATCAACGAAGCCGAGCTCGAGCCGGTGTTCAAGCGCCATGGGTATGAGTCCATCGCGCCGGAGACCCTGCCGCACCCGGGCCAGGTTCACCTCGTCATGCAGGCGTCGAAGATCGTGGCGGTGGAGGGCGCGGCGATCACCAACATCATCTTCGCCGACAAGCCGCTGAAGCTCTACCTGATGTGCCCGTGGGAGACGCTCAACCCGTTCTGGGAAGGCCTCACGACCCAGCTCGGCCACGATTTCGCCTACGTCGAGAGCGGCCAGGCGGAATGGTACGACGCCTTCAAGGTCGAGCCGGCGGACCTGGACGCGGCCTTAAGCCGTTAGGGCTTCAGCCCGATCCAGCGGCGCAACGTCCGGCGCACCATGTGCTTGAGCTTGTAGACATTCCTGTTGGTGTAGAGCCAAAGCAGGAGAAGGCGGGCCTGGCGCCGGGCGCCGGGCGGATACCGGTCGGCGATGAAGCCGCGGCCCACGGCGGCGAAGCCGCGGCGGCGTTCCAGGTAGAAGTCGAAGTCCGGTTCGACCAGGGGCTCCCGGCGCGCGCCGAACGGCACGATGCCCGAGCGCAGGGTCTGCTCGAACGCGGTCTCGTCCGTCGCGACGATCTTGCCCTCCAGCATGAACGGCAGGAGGGTCAGGTTGTCCCAGGATCGCGGGTCTTCGCGGTAGTGATCGACCACGCGGGCCACGATCGGCTTGAGCCGCTCGGTTCGGAACAGGCCGTAGATCCAGCTGGGATGGGACTTGAACATCAGCCGGTGCTGGTCGCCCAGACTGCCATCGCCGCGCACGGCAGGCAGCCGGTATTCGCGCACCTTAGCGCCGTCGAAGGTGCTGACCACCCGCCCCACCGCCAGATCCTTCTCGGGCCGGCTCGCCAACAGACGATGCAGCGCTTCGAGGTAGTTGAGGTCCGACAGGTCGTCGGCCGCCCGCCATAGAAAATAAGGGCTTTGCGCCGCCTCCAGCACTGCGTGGAAGTTGGGGACGGCGCCGATGTTCTGGTCATTGCGGTGATATGCGAAGCGGCCATCATCCTTGACGAACCGCGCCGCGATGTCGGCGGTGCCGTCGCTCGAGGCATTGTCGAAAATCAGCACCCGAAAGGCGCGGAAGCTTTGCAGGCGCAGGTTCTCCAGCGCGTCGGTCAGGAACGCGGCGCCATTGTACACCGGCACGCCGATCGTAATCGGCGCTGGCGATTCTGGTTCATGCATTGAACAAGCCTGCGGAGTTTGCGGACGCTATGCACCGCAGCCGCGGCCAGACCGACAATAGGCCCGCGCCGCGTCCTCAACAATCTTCTGCCCAGGCACAGTAGCAGCCCGGGCGGACGATCAGCTCGCCGGACGGTTTGACTGATCCTTGGCGATCTCGGTCACCAGCTTCAGCACCACCCGACGCAGCGTCGGCGGCGCGGCGGCATAGGCGGCAAGCAGTTCCGGAGCGCCGGACTCGCGCAGATGGGCGGTGTCTTGGCGAAACAGCGGGCTCGGCATGCTGGAGTCATCCAGATCGCCGATCAGGTCCACCACGCGGCAGTCCAGTGCATGGGAGATATCCACCAGTCGCGAGAAGCTGACGCGATTGAAGCCGCGCTCATACTTCTGAATCTGCTGGAAGGTCAGGCCGATCGCGTCCGCCAACGCTGTTTGCGAAACGCCCAGGGCTTTGCGCCGCTGGCGAATCCGCAGCCCAAGGGCCACGTCCAGCTTGTTCGGCGAATGCTCCTGTTGACTATCTTTCATCTCGGTACAACCCTTTTAGGTGATATGTGATCATGTGTAACTTTAAATAGGCTGCTAGCCTATACGCGGCTTAGCGGCAATTGGACGTGTCTTTTTGGGTATGCGCCGATTCGACGATTCGCCTTAGGAGTGCAGCCCGCGCGCGACGCTAGCCGCACCGGCCGCAACAGGCAAACGCAATTGTGGATGCGTAACAATTCCTGAAAGCCTGACCGGCGTTGTGCAGCCGAGCGGCGCCATCTGCATTTCAGTCAGCAAAGACAGGCGTCTTATCGATAGAATGCCTGAATTATAATCAAGCTTTGCTTGTCCTCGCTGGGACGTCGAGCCTGAGAGCATGCCCATGAACACTGCCTGCGTTGTTGTTGTGTCAGCCGCTACTGCTTTGACATTCTTTAGCATGATCTTGGCCAAGCTTGTAGACGATGGAAATGGCCGAGGGCCGCCCCGCGTGGCGCCAGCGCGAAGTCGCGCTATCCGGGTGCGACATTAGAACGTGGTCAGGCGGCTCGCGGCATCTCGCATATGGCGTCCGGCCGATGGCGGCGTCTAGGGCCCGTCCCTGATCGTTTTCCCGTCGATGCACATGGCCCGCCGAAGAGGGGTGCGGCTTGGGTGATGAGCTATGGCGGTCCAGCGCAAGGTCGCGTTAAAAGCGGCCGCCGCCTTCAGGATCAGCGCCATGAGCCCAGCCGAACAGTTCGCCCAGTCCCTGATCGGCCAGCAGGGATCGCGGTGGCGGCTGCCGACGCCGGCCTTGGTGATCGATCTCGACCGCCTGGAAGCCAACATCGCCCGCCAAGCGGCGCGGGCAAGGGCGGCGGGCCTCGCGCTGCGCCCGCACGCCAAGACCCACAAGTCGGCATTCGTGGCCAAGGCCCAGATCGCCGCCGGCGCCGTCGGCGCCTGTTGCGCCAAGCCGGGGGAGGCGGAAGCCTTGGCGGCGGCGGGTGTCACCGGGCTGCTGATCACCTCGCCGATCGCCTCGGCTGATGTGGCGAAGCGCTGCGCGGGGCTGACCCGGCTCGACCCGGGCCTGATGGTCGTCGTCGACAACCCGATCGGCGCGCGGGCGCTGCAGGCGGCGTGCGAAGCCGAAGACGCCACGATCGGCGTCGTGATCGACGTGGATGTGGGCATGGGCCGCACCGGCGTGGCCAGCGTCGAGGCGGCGGTCGCCCTGGCCGACGAAATTGCTCGCTCTCCCAGGCTTCGCTTCGCCGGCGTCCAGGGATATGGCGGCTCGTGGCAGCACATTCGGGGCGAGGGCGCCAGGCTTGCGGCCGCTCAGGCCGGCATGCCGAAGCTGACCGCCATCGTTGAGGCGCTGCGGGCGAGGGGCCATGCCTGCGCCCTCATCACCGGCGGCGGCACCGGCACCCTGTCGGCCGACGCGGCCATGGGAGTCCTGAACGAGCTGCAGTGCGGCTCATATGTCTTCATGGACAATCAGTACGCCGACGCCCTGGGCGAGGACGACGACGGGGCCTTCCAGACATCGCTGTTCGTCCAATCGCGGGTGATCAGCGCCAACGCGCCAGCCTGGGTGACGATCGACGCTGGCCTGAAGGCCTTCGCCACGGATGGTCCGCCGCCGCGCCCGCTGACCGCGCCTTTTGTCGGAGAGGCCTATTTCTACTTCGGCGATGAACACGGCGGCCTGCCGCGGCCAGCCGGCGGGCCGGTCGCGCTGGGCGACCGGGTCGAGCTAATGGTCCCGCACTGTGATCCAACCGTGGATCGCTACAGCGCCTACCACCTGGTGCGCGGCGACACCCTGATCGGCATCGAGCCGATCCAGGCGGCGCGCCAGTCGCGCTAAGGCGTCAGGTCAGACCGGTTCGGGCTCTGGCGCATGCTCTGGCGCGCCGGGTCGGTCCGCCTCGGGTGAACGCCAGCGACGCAGGCGGTCCAGGTAGATGTAGATCACCGGCGTAGTGAACAGGGTCAGCACCTGGGAAACAGCCAAGCCGCCGACGATGGCGTAGCCCAATGGCTGGCGGAACTCAGAGCCAGTACCCAGCGCCAGGATCATCGGTATGCCGCCGAACAGGGCGCAGGCGGTGGTCATCAGGATCGGTCGCAGCCGCTGGTGCGACGCCTCACGGACGGCGTCCTCCGGGCTCATGTCGTGCTCCCGCTCCAGCCTCAGCGCCACGTCGACGATCATGATGCCGTTCTTCTTCACAATGCCGATCAGAAGGATGATGGCGATGATGCCGATGACGTTCAGGTTCTGACCCACCGCCAGGAGGGCCAGCAGGGCGCCAACGCCGGCTGACGGCAGGGTGGACAAGATGGTCAGCGGGTGGATGTAGCTCTCATAGAGCACGCCCAGGATGATGTAGACGGCCAGCAGAGCCGCGACGATCAGGATGGGTTCGCTGGACAGCGACTGCTGGAAGGCCTGCGCGGTGCCCTGGAACGACCCGGTCAGCGTCACCGGCGCGCCTAACTTGGCGCGCACCCCCTCCACCAGCTGGGTCGCCTGGCCCAGCGCCACGCCGGGCGCCAGGTTGAACGACAGGGTGGCCGAGGGAAACTGGCCTTGGTGGCTGATGGTCAGGCTGCTGGTGGCGTTGGGGTTGATCTTGACGAACAGCGATAGCGGCACATCCTTATTGGTCAGCGGCGACAGCAGGTAGACGCCATTGAAGACCGCCGGCGTCAGCTGCATGTTCGGGGGCGCCTCGACCACCACATGGTAGGCGTTCAGCTGGGTGAAATACTGCGCCACCTCGTTCTGGCCGATCAGATCGTAGATGGCGGTGTCGATGGCGGCGGGGGTGATGCCGTAGCGGCCGGCCGCGGTGCGGTCGATGGTCAGCATGACAGCGGAGGCCTGCGACTGCTGGTCTGAATTGACGTCCTTCAGCTGCGGCAGCGCCGACATCGCCTGGGTCATCTTCGGCGCCCATTCATTGAGCTCGTCGATGTCGGCGTCGGACAGGGTGTACTGGTATTGCGCGGTGCCGGCGCGACCGCCGACATTGATGTCCTGGGACGCCTGCAGGAAGGTCTGCACGCCCACCAGCTTGGCCAGCTTGGGCCGCAGATCGTTGATGATCTGATCGGCGCTCAGCTTACGGCCGCTGTCCTTGGGCTGCAGGCTCATATTGAGATTGGCCTGGTTGGTGCTCGAGCCGCCGATAAAAATGCCTACCCCGGCGACGCCCGGTTCCTGACGCAATACATCGGCCACCTGGAGCGCTTTGTCCTTGGCCTTGGCGAAGGAGGCGTCCTGCGAGGTGCGGATGAGACCCGAGATGAAGCCGGTATCCTGCTGCGGGAAGAATCCGGTCGGCACGATGGCGTACAGCACCACGGCGAGCGCCGCGACCACGATAAACACCGCCAGCGTGAGCCGCATGTGCCGCAGGACCACGTCCAGGGCGCGTGCGTAGCTGCTCTCCAGCCGGATGAAGCCGGTCTCAAGCATCTTCATGAATCGGGTTTTAGGCGGCTCTGGCGCCTTCAGGAACTTGCCGCAGAGCATCGGCGTCAGCGTCAGAGACAGCAGAATGGACAGAACCACGGCCGCGCTCAGCACCAGCGCGAACTCGCGCATCAGCCGGCCGACCACGCCGCCCATGAACATCAGCGGCGAGAACACTGCGATCAGGGATATGGAGATCGACAGGATGGTGAAGCTGATCTCCGCCGCGCCATCGAGGGCGGCCTGGATCGGCGTATAGCCTTCCTCGATCCGCCTCCAGATCACCTCCACCATGACGATGGCGTCGTCGACCACGAAGCCGACGGCGATCGACAGGGCCATCAGCGACAGGTTGTCGATGCTGAACCCGGCGACGAGCATCACCGCTGCGGTGCCGAGCAGCGAAAGCGGGATCACCACGCTGGGAATGAGGGTCGCGCGGACGTTGCGCAGGAACAGGAAGATGACCGCGACCACCAGGAAGATGGTGATCAGCAGCGTCATTTCCACATCCTGCACCGAGGCGCGGATGGTCTGGGTGCGATCGGACAGGACATGGACGTCGATAGCCGGCGGGATGTCAGCCTTCAGCGCCGGCAGCGCCTTGTTGATCGCGTCCACCGTCTTGATGACGTTGGCGCCGGGCTGCTTGTAGATGACCAGCAGGATGCCCTGGGTGCTGCCTGTCAGTGTCTTGTCGGTATTGGCCTTGCCGGGCACGATCCAGGCGCCAAGCTGGTTATTTTCCACATCGGCGATCGCGGTTCCGAGATCCTTGATCCGGACGGGCGCGCCCTGGCTGTAGCCCACCACCAGATTGCGCCAGGAGCCCACGTCCATGATCTGGTCGTTGGCATAGACGGTTGAGGCCCGTAGTGCGCCGTTGATCAGGCCCTTTGGCGCATTGACGGTGTTGGCGGCGATGGTGGCGCGAACATTGTCGATCTGCAGGCCCATCGAGGCGACCTTGCGCGGATCGATCTGGATCCGCATCGCCGGCTTCTGTTGGCCGCCGATGGTGACCAGTCCGACGCCATCGATCCGCGAGATCTGCTGCGACAGGATGTTGTCGGCATAGTCGTCGACGGTCTGGATTGGCAGAGTTTGCGATGTCAGCGCCAGGATCATGATCGGCGAGTCGGCCGGGTTCACCTTGCGGATGGTCGGCGGGCTGGGCAGATTGGTGGGCAGCTGGCCCCCGGCGGCGTTGATCGCCGCGAGCACGTCCTGGGCGGCGGCGTCGATGTTCCTCGACAGTTCGAACTGCAGGGTGACGCTGGTCGAGCCATTGGCGCTGACCGAGGTCATCTGGGTCACGCCGGCGATCAGCGACAGCTGGCGCTCAAGCGGCGTGGCGACGTTGGACGCCATGGTTTCGGGACTGGCGCCGGGTAGGTTGGCGCTGACCTGAATGGTTGGGAAGTCCACCTGAGGCAGGGCGGCGACGGGCAGGTTGAAATAGGCCACCAGGCCGAACACGAAGATCGCCGCGGCGATCAGCGAGGTCGCGACGGGGCGCAGGATAAAGGGACTGGAGAGACTCACGAGGTGGGATTCTTCGAAGTCGGGGCGCCATTGGTCGCGCCGGCTGGCGGGCGGGCCGAGACCTTCGAACCCGCCCGCAAGGTCATCTGCCCGTCGGTGACGATGGTCTCGCCGCCCTTCAGCCCCGACTTGATGACTGCCGTGGTGTCCTGGGTCGTGGCTACCTGCACCGGCTGCATCAGCGCCTTGTTGCCGGGGCCGACCACATAGACGTAAGCGCCCTTGGGCCCCTGGTTCACCGCCGCAGCCGGAATGGTGACCACGTTCGACAGAGTCTGCAGCGTCAGCCGCACATCAAGGAACTGACCGGGCCAGAGCTGCTTGGAATCGTTGGCAAAGCGCGCCTTCATCTCCACCGTGCCGGTGGTCTGGTCGACGTGGTTGTCGGACACCGACAACTCGCCCGTTCCCAATAGCTGCCCGGTTTCCTGGCTGAGCGCGCTCGTGGCCAAGGGCTTGCTGAAGCCGCTTGAAGCCTGGGCCAGTCGCTGGAAGTCGCCCTCCGGCACGGTGAAGGTCACGGCCATCGGCGTAATCTGGTTCAGGGTGACGATGCCGGTCGTGCCGGCCACGGTGATTATGTTGCCCGGATCGATCAGGCGCACGCCTACGCGTCCGGCGGTCGGCGCGGTGATGCGGCAGTAGGCGACGTTGATCTTCGCGGCCGCGACGTTGCCCTCGTCGGTCTGGACCACACCTTCGTCCTGTTTGACCAACTGGGCCTGGTCGTCGGCGGTTTGCTTGGCGATGGAGTCCTGGGCGGCCAGAGTCTCATAGCGCTTCAGGTCGATCCGCGCTTCTTCCAGCAAGGCCTGGTCCTTGTGCAGAGTTCCTTCGGCCTGGGTGAGGACGGCCACGTAGGGCGCGGCGTCGATCTGGGCCAGCAGAGCGCCAGCGCGCACGTCGGCGCCTTCGGGCGCGACATAGAGAAGTTTGCCCGTGATTTGGGCATTGATCGTCACGGCCTTCCACGCCTGGGCCGCGCCGATCGAGGAGATCACCACGGGGATGTCCTGAACCGACGCCTTGGTCGTATTCACCGGAACGCCAGGGCTCTTGGTCACCTTGGCTGGCTGATGGGTCAACATCCAGAGCAGGGCTACCAGGGCGACGAACACCACGGTCAGCGCCACGAAACCCCATCTGAACCGTCGAGGTGTCGCCATTCACTAGTCCCTCATTGGCCCCGCGCAACACGCGAGCGCCCTCTTCATTGCGCGGCTCGGCAGAGCCTCTCCGACGGGCGACTACCTAGAGCCCGTTTGGTGCAGGGATGTTGCAAAAGCAGCCAAACACGTGTCCGCCTGAACACGTCCGGCGCCATTTCGCCATGTCCCTCGTCATATTATCCGACGTCGATTCGACGGCGCCGGACCAACCACACCGCCTGTTGCATATCATGTGATATCTGCGGCGTCTTGACGCACAAGCCGAATTTTGCAGACTCCACAACGGCCCTGTCCAGATCGACGCGATCTGCCGGCGTCTGCCCCGACGGGAGGTTCCCGCCAAGGTCAGCATTGGCGTGTTGCAGGTGTGGATGCTCGGGGCTGAGTTGTTCACTCAAGCCGTCATCCATAGGAAATCCTAATGAAAACCGCTCTCATCGCCGCTCTGGTGGCTTCGGCCATGGCCATGGCGCTGCCGTCAATCGCTTCGGCGCACCCTCACCATGGTCATCAGATCTGCACCTGGCATCACCATCATCGTGTCTGCCATTGGTAGCGGCAGGCCACTGATCGGGTCGCGAGACCTGAGATGTTTTCGGGCCGGCGGGGCGAAACCCCGCCGGCCTGTTTGATTGCAGCCGCGGCTTGGTGTCGCGGATCAGGCTGGCTCGGTCTGCGCTTCCTCCTGGACCACGAACCCCTTCCAAGTGTTCATGTAGTTGACGAACACCGGACCAAGACCCTCCGCCTGGAGATGGGCCCGCGTGACGGGCAGGGCGACGGTGTGGAAATCGGGATCAGCCGCCACCTGCTTCGGAAAATCGTGGTGCAGAATGGCGGCTCGGCCAAGCAGGGCGAAGTCCGCGCCGTGGTCGAGCACCCGGCGGACATCGGCGCCGGTCATCAGCTTGCCGGCGGCGCCCAGCTGTGTCTGACTGCGTGGCAGATCGACGAACCAGTCGATCAGCGGCTTGCCGGCGAAGTCCTGTTCCACGGGCGCCTTGAAGACATCCCAAAGCGACATGTCGAGATAGTCGAGATCGCCCGAGGCCAGCATCCAGCGCGCCACCTCAAGCTGGTCGCCGAAGTTCAGCCCGAACCGCTCCGGCGAGAGACGCAGGCCTAGCTGGAAATCGGGCCGGGTGCGCGCCCGCACGCCCTTGATGATCTCAAACACGATCCGGGCGCGATTCTCCAGCGACCCACCCCACTTGTCGGTCCGCCGATTGGTCTCCGGGCTCAGGAAGGCGCAGAGGATGTAGCCGTGGGCGCCGTGAATCTCGACGCCATCAAAGCCGGCGCGCTCCGCCCTGACCGCTGCGGCGACGAAGTCCTCGACCAACTGCTCCACCTCGCCCTCGCTCAGCGCCCGCGCGCCGGTTTCGGCGTCCTCCGACGGTCCGACCGGATTCTCGCCGATCAGGTCCTTCGGCGAGCGGATGCCGGCGTGATGCAGCTGGACCGCCGACAGCGACCCTTCGGCCTTGATCTTGGCGGCGAGGCGGGTGAGGCCGGGCAGATGGTCGTCGGAGAAGACGCCGAGCTGGCCCGGAAAGCCCTGGCCGATCCGCTGCACGTGCGCGGCGCAGGTCATCACCAGGCCGAAGCCGCCGGTGGCGCGGAAGGTCAGCCAGCGGAACTCGTCCTCCGACATGATCCCGTCCGACCCGCTTTGGAGATTGGTCAGCGGCGCGAGCATGAAGCGGTTCTTCATCGCCGGCCCACGCGTGAAGCGGAGCGGTTCGAACAGGTCGGTCATGGAAGGTCCCCGGCAGTGCGTTTCGTGTCAAAACTAGGATCGCGCCGGCCGATGGCAAGGGGCGGCCCGCGGCAAGCCTAGCGCGGAATCAAAAATGGCGGTCGCCTTGGGAGGCGACCGCCGCATTTGAAATCTATGAAACGAAAGTCAGGCGGCTTCGACGCCTTCCTGCGGGTCGCGCAGCACGTAGCCACGACCCCAGACGGTTTCGATGTGGTGTTTGCCATGGGTGGCGGCGGCCAGCTTCTTGCGCAGCTTGCAGATGAAGACGTCGATGATCTTCAGTTCCGGCTCGTCCATGCCGCCGTAGAGGTGATTGAGGAACATTTCCTTGGTGAGCGTCGTGCCCTTGCGCAGGGAGAGCAGCTCCAGCATCTGATATTCCTTGCCGGTCAGATGCACGCGGCTGCCGTTCACTTCGACCGTCTTGGCGTCGAGGTTGACGGTGATGTCGCCGGTGCGGATCACCGACTGAGCGTGACCCTTGGAGCGGCGAACCACGGCGTGAATGCGGGCAACCAGTTCGTCCTTGTGGAACGGCTTGGTCATGTAGTCGTCTGCGCCGCCGGTGAAGGTCTTCACCTTGGTATCGATCTCGGAGGTCCCGGACAGGATCATCACCGGGGTGTTGATCTTGCCCACCCGCAGGGTGCGCAGCACGTCCATGCCGCTCATGTCTGGCAGATTGAGGTCGAGCAGGATGAGGTCGTAGTCGTAAATCTTGCCCAGATCGACGCCTTCCTCCCCCAAATCGGTGGTGTAGACGTTGAATCCCTCGGACTTGAGCATCAACTCGATGCTCTGCGCTGTGGCGCTGTCATCCTCAATTAACAGTACGCGCATTAGCCCCTCCCCGCCCAACGGCGGTATAGATCAACGGAAACTCGAACTCCGCCCCGAAGGTCACGCGCAAATTTGGTCTTAAGGACCTTTAAACTTGGTTAATCGTGAACCCTTCGAAAACGAATCTAGGGTGATTTGGAATCGGGTCGCAAGGCTCTTCGTTAACTATTTTTGTCACTGGATTCGTACGAAATTTTGTCACGAAATTGCTAGATTCATACCCGCTTAAGGCCGGTGCGACAAATTGCGGGACGGACTCGTTTTCCGTGGGGAGTCAACCATTGCGCAGCCTTTTGGCCGCCGTCGAGCGGATCGACCCGCTAATCATCTATGGCCGAGTCGCCGCCGTTAGCGGCCTGCTCATCGAGGCGCGCGGTGGATTGACGCGACTGGCGGTCGGCGCCCGCGCCGAGATCGAGCGCCGGGGCGATACGCCCCTGGCTGCGGAGGTTGTCGGCTTTCGCGAAACCCGAGCTCTGCTGATGCCGTTCGGATCGCTGGATGGCGTCGCCCCGGGGGCCGAGATCAAGATCGCGCCGGACGCCGCGACCATCCGCCCCAGCCTCGGCTGGCGGGGGCGTATCATCAACGCCTTTGGTGAGCCGGTGGACGGCAAGGGACCGTTGCGCCAGGGACTGGTGGCCTATCCCCTGCGGCGCCCCGCGCCGTCCGCCCATGCGCGCGGCCGGGTCGGTCAGCGGCTGGACCTGGGCGTTCGGGCGATGAACGTCTTCACCACCTGCTGCCGCGGCCAGCGCCTTGGCGTGTTCGCGGGCTCCGGCGTCGGCAAGTCCGTGCTGTTGTCGATGCTGGCGCGCGAGGCGACCTGCGACGCGGTGGTGGTCGGCCTGATCGGCGAGCGGGGCAGGGAGGTGCGCGAGTTCATTGAGGAGACCCTGGGTGAAGAGGGTCTCAAGCGCGCCATCGTCGTGGTCGCCACCTCCGACGAGCCGGCGCTGATGCGCCGCCAGGCCGCCTACACCACCATGGCCGTCGCCGAATATCTGCGCGACCAGGACCAGGAAGTGCTCTGCTTGATGGACTCTGTAACCCGCTTCGCCATGGCCCAGCGCGAGATCGGCCTGGCGGCGGGGGAGCCGCCGACCACCAAGGGCTACACACCAACCGTCTTCACCGAACTGCCCAAGCTGCTTGAGCGCGCGGGACCCGGACCGATCCGCGCCGACGGGACCGAGGCCGGACCGATCACCGGCCTTTTCACCGTGCTGGTGGACGGCGACGACCATAACGAGCCCATCGCCGACGCGGTGCGCGGCATTTTGGACGGCCACATCGTCATGGAGCGGGCAATTGCCGAGCGCGGCCGCTTTCCGGCGATCAATGTGCTGAAGTCCATCAGCCGGACCATGCCGGCCTGCCAGCTGGCGGCCGAGCGCCAGATCGTCACCGCCGCCCGCCGGAGCCTGGCCGCCTATTCCGACATGGAGGAGTTGATCCGCATCGGCGCCTATCGCACCGGCGCCGACCCGCAGGTCGACCGGGCCATCCGGCTCAATCCGGCGCTTGAGGCCTTCATGTCCCAGGACAAGGATGAGGCCACGACCTTGGAAGAGAGCTTCCAGCGCCTGGGCGCGATCCTGGCGGCTGACGCGGCATGAGCTGGCGCGCGGCCCTGGTGCGGATCTCGACCTACGAAGTCGATGATCTGCGCAAGCGCCTGGCCGTGATCCTGGACCGGCGCATGGCGCTGGACATGAAGCTGGTAATGCTGGCGGCGGAGGCCGAGGCGGAAATGCGCCATGCCGATCGCGATGCCGAGCTGCGTTTCTATCGCGCCGGCTTCATGCAGGGGGTGACGTTTCGTCGCGAGGCGATCTTCGCCGAAATCGAGGTCGTGAAGCAGGAGGAAGCCGGCGCCCGCGATGCCCTGAGCCAGGCCTTCGAAGCCCAGAAGAAGTTCGAACGCGTCGCCGAAATGGCGCGGATCGCCGAAGCCAAACAGGCCGCCCGCCTGGAGACGGCGGAGATGGATGAGCTGGGGTTGAGGGCCAAGCGCGCGTGACGAAGAGGTGCGATTTTCCTTCTCCTCTTGCGGGAGAAGGTGGCCCGAAGGGCCGGATGAGGGGTCGCACTGGTCCTTCCGGCTCCAGCCATAGCCACCACATCCCTGCCGCCGGCGCGACCCCTCATCCGTCGGCTGCGCCGCCGCCTTCTCCCGCGGGGGGAGAAGGAAGCCGAAGAGCGCTCCTCGCCAGCGCCGGGGCATTGGTGGTCTCGGCCTGTGGTCCGACGTCACGAAGCCAGGACCTGCCGACGAACCTCCCGCCACTCAAATCTGTCTGCCCGGCGCCGGTAGGCTGCGCCGTCACCTCCCGGCGTCTGACCGACCCCGCCTTCACCGGCCTTCTGCTCCGCAACGTCTCCCAGCTCACCGCCGAGTGGGAGATGAAGATGGAGTACATCCTGCAGAACGATGGCTCGTTCCGCTTTGATGCGCCGGACGCCATCGCCGCCTTTGCGCGCGATCACGACCTTCGTCTCTTCGGCCACACCCTGGTCTGGTACGCCCAGGACCCGGCGGCCTTTCACCCCCTCGACGGCAAGCCGGGACCGTTCGCCGACGCCCTGCGCAACTACATCCTTGCGGTGGTCAGCCGCTATCGCGGCCGGGCTGCGGGCTGGGATGTCGTCAACGAGGCCGTCGCCGAGGACGGTGAGGGGCTGCGCGATTGCCTCTGGAGCCGCAACCTCGGCCAGATCGACTACATGCGCCGCGCCTTCGACAACGCGCGCGAAGCCGATCCGAATGCAGCGCTGCTGATCAACGACTACAATCTGGAAAGCCTGCCGAAGAAGCGCGCCACCTTCATGCGCCTGGTGGAGAGCCTGCTGAAATCCGGCGCGCCGGTGACGGGGATCGGCACCCAGACCCATATCGCCGCGGACCTGAAGACCGGCGCCGTCACCGACGCAATCCGCGACCTCGCCAGCCTTGGCCTGTCGATTCACGTGTCCGAACTGGATATTTCGCTCAATCGCGGCCGGAGCCTGCTTACCTCGCCCGCCGACCTCGAAGCCGCGCAGGATCGGCTGGCAAAGGAGGTCGCCGAAGCGTTCGCCGCGCTTCCGGCTCGGCAGCGGTTCGCCTTCACCGTCTGGGGTTTGCGCGGCGGCGACTCCTGGCTACGCAGCCCGAAGGAGAACCCAGGACCGCCCTGGGACCAGCCGCTGCCCTTTGACGACAATGGACAGCCGCGGCCAATGCTAGCCGCCCTGGAACAGGGGTTCGGCGCGAAAGCCTAGTAATTCAGCGGCGGCTGTAGCGGCGGTTGCTCGGCCGGCTGGCTCAGCGTCTGCGAATAGGGCTGTGCCATTGGCGGCGGCGCAGGCGCCGGTTGCGCCGCGGGCTGGACAGTCGGCTGCGCGGGAGGAGCCTTGGCCCCTTGCTCCAGCCGCGCCGCGAACAGGGCGTCGTCATTGCGGCGCAGGGCGCGCAGATCATCGCTGATGCGGAAGATGGCTATGTAGAACTCGCAGATCGCCCGCCAGAGCAGGGTCAGGGCGATCACCACCAGCACCCCGCCGACCAGCAGCGGGCCGCCGAGCAGCCAGCCGGACAGGCCGTCTTCACGCATGGCCAGACCGACGCCCGCGCCGACAACCGAGAAGCCGATCAGGGCGATAATGCCAAGCCCGGCCCAATAAATCAGCAGCACCACCTGGCCCGCGATCATGTGATCGAAGGTCAGGAAGCTCCCGAGCCCGCCCGAGGAGGCTTTCCGCTTTTGCGTCGCGCGCGCCATGACGGTTCCGTTAATACCCGACTTTACGGTCGCTGTCGGTGGTTTTCGCTATCAGCCTGCGAGACTTCCTGCAACGCCCCGCCCCAAACCGACGACCGATCAAATGGTTCCCACGGTCTTCAGACGTGCCTTGGGGTGGATTTCGTTCTGGCTCATCACCACCGTCTGGCCGCGGAACCGCTCGATGATCGACCGGACGTAGGGCCGGATCACCGGTCCAGTCAGCAGAACCGCTGCGTCGCCGGCCAGGGCCGCGCGCTCGAATGTGTCGCGCACGCCGCGGATGAAGTCCTGAAGCTTGGAGGGGGCCAGCGCCAACTGCTTGTCCTCGCCCTGACCGACCAGAGCGTCGGCGAAAGCCTGCTCCCATTCGCCGGACAGGGTGATGATCGGCAGGTTGCCGTCGTCGCCCTTGTTCTGCCAGCAGAGCTGGCGCGCCAAGCGCGCGCGCACCGCCTCGACCAGATTGGTCAGGGATGAGGTGTGTGGCGCGGCCTCCGCCAGCGCCTCGAGGATGGCGCCGAGATCGCGGATCGACACGCGCTCCTTGAGCAGCGACTGCAGGACGCGCTGCAGCGTGGTGTTGGAGACCACCGAAGGCACAAGATCGTCGACCAGCTTCTTCTGTTCGGCGGGCAGGTCCTTCAGCAGCTTCTGCACCTCGGCGTAGGAGAGCAGGTCGGCCATGTTCTCCTTCAGGATCTCGGTCAGGTGCGTGGTCAGCACCGTGGCCGGATCGACGATGGTGTAGCCTCGGAAGGTGGCTTCCTCGCGCAGGGAGTCGTCGATCCAGGTAGCGGGCAGGCCGAAGGCAGGTTCACGCACGTGCTCGCCGGGCATGTCCACCTGCCCGCCGCGGGGGTCCATGGCCATCAGCTGGTTGAGCCGCACTTCGCCCGTTCCGGCCTCCATCTCCTTGATGCGGATGGCGTAGCCGTAGGTGGGCAAGCGCATGTTGTCGAGGATGCGCACCGGCGGCATCACGAAGCCGAAGTCGGTGGCCAGGGTCCGGCGCAGCGCCTTGATCTGGTCGGTGAGGCGGCGGCCTTCCAGGTCGTTGATCAGCACCAGCAGGCCGTAGCCCAGTTCGACCTTCACATCATCAATGGCCAGGGTCGCCGAGATCGGCTCGTCTGCCTGCTCGACCGGTTTGCCGCCTACCACCGGCGCGGGGGTCGCCTTGGCGGTCTGAGCTCTGCGCCAGGCGAGGCCGCCGGCGCCGATGGAGATGGCGGCGAAGGGCAGCACCGGCATGCCGGGGATCAGGGCGATCACGCCGGCCGCCGCCGACACCATGCCCAGCGCCGCCGGGTTCATGGCCAGCTGCAGGGTCAGGGCCTTGTCCGCCGCGCCCTCGACACCGGCCTTGGACACCAGGAAGCCGGCGGCGATGGAGATCACCAGGGCGGGAACCTGGCTGACCAGGCCGTCGCCGATGGTCATGACGGTGTAGGTGGTGGCGGCCTGGCCGATCGGCAGGTGGTGCTGGAAGACCCCGATCAGGATGCCGCCGATGACGTTGATGGCGACGATCACCAGCCCGGCGATGGCGTCGCCGCGCACGAACTTGGAGGCGCCGTCCATGGAGCCGAAGAAGGTCGATTCCTGCTCCAGCTCCTTGCGCCTCAGCTTGGCGGTGTCCTGATCGATCAGGCCCGAGGACAGGTCGGCGTCGATCGCCATCTGCTTGCCGGGCATGGAGTCCAGGGTGAACCTGGCCGCCACTTCGGCGATCCGGCCGGAACCTCGGGTGACGACGACGAAGTTCACCAACACCAGGATGGCGAACACGATCACGCCGATGATGTAGTTGCCCTGCATCATCAGCTGGCCGAAGGCCTGGATGATCTGGCCGGCGCCCTGGGTGCCTTCCTGGCCGCGGCCGAGGATCAGCCGGGTCGACGCCAGATTCAGGCCCAGCCGGAACAGGGTCGTCACCAGCAGCACGGTCGGGAAGGCCGTGAACTCCAGGGGCTTCTTGATCATCAGCGAGGTCATCAGGATCAGGACCGCGCTGGTGATCGATATCGCCAGCAGCAGGTCCAGCATGAAGGCCGGAATCGGCAGGATCAGCAGCACGATGATGCCGACGACGCCCAGCGCCAGGCCCACCTCGCCACGCGTCACCCAGCTCAGGACGTCCTTGGCGCCCAGGCGGTTGGTGGCGGAAAAGGGCAGGGCGAGATTAGCCACCGGTGCTGACCCCGGCGAGGCGGCTCAGCGCCAAGCGCCCGACTTCGGCGAAAGCGTCGTCGTGGGAGTTGTCCAGCGCGCCGGCGACCTCGAGATAGACGGCGATGATGATTGGGCGATGGCGCGCGTCACGTGGTGGTGTAAAGACAGCGACATCCCCAGCGGTGGTCGAGCCGAGGCCGGTCTTGTGGCCTATGCGCCAGCCCGGCGGTGTCGCGGCTTTGAGCCGGTTCGGGCTGGTGGAGCAGGCATCGAGCCAGCTCGTAAGCAGCGTCAGCGAATGCGCGGAGAGCGCCTTCCCAAACAGGATTTTGCGCCAGAGGCCGGCCATGGAGCCAGGCGTCGTCGTGTCATGCGGATCCCCGGCAGGTCCAGGACGATTGAGTGTGGGCTCCGTGCGGTCCAGGCGAGTGACGTCATCGCCGAGCGAGCGGATGTATTGGGTCACGCCCTTTGGCCCGCCGAGTTCGGCCAGGATCAGGTTGGCGCAGGTGTTGTCGCTGAGTTCGACGGCGCCGGCGCAGATGGTCTCCAGTGTCATGCCGCCCTTGTCGAGATTGGCCTTCGCGACCGGGGCATATTCCTGCAGGTCGGCGGGGCCAAATCCGATCCAGCGGCCCAGATGCTCCTGTCCGCGATCGACCCGCGCCAGTACAGCCGCGACGGCCAGCGACTTGAATGTGCTGCACATCAAGAACCGCTCGTCCGCGCGCCAGCCGAACAGGTTGTCTCCGCCGATCTCGGAGGCCCACATGCCCAGCCGGCCGCCCGTACGCGCCTCGATCGCCTTCATGCGGTTCGGCAAGGACGGATGTTCCGCAAGCGCCGGCGTGGCCGCGACGCTCGCCGTCACGCCCAGGCCGAAACTGCGGCGGGTCAGCAGAAGGCGCCGTTCAGGCCGCATGCGCGCCCAGGCCCTGCGGCGCGGGCACAGAGACGCCGGCCTCGGAATACTCTTTCAGCTTGTTGCGCAGGGTGCGGATCGAGATGCCGAGGATGTTGGCAGCGTGGGTGCGATTGCCGAAACAGTGGCTCAGCGTGTCGATGATCAGCTGCTGTTCGACCTCGGCCACGGTTTGGCCGACAAAGTTCCGCTGCACGGCTTCGGCGGCCATGGAGGCGACGCGGGCGGTCTGGGCGTCCGGCGCGGAGCTCATCGGCTGGCCGTCCGGCAGGCGGATGGCGAATTCCTCGATCTCCGGTCCGGTGGAGAGCAGCACCGCCCGGTGCATGGCGTTCTCCAATTCGCGCACGTTGCCCGGCCAGCGGTGCACCGCCAGCCGCTGGCGCGCGGAGATCGACAGCGGTCGCGCCGGCACGCCATTGGCGATAGCGTACTTTTTCACGAAATATTCCGCGAGCGCGATCACATCGCCCGGCCGCTCCCGCAACGGCGGCAGGCGCAGGTTCACGACGTTGAGCCGGTAGAGCAGGTCCTCGCGGAAGGTCCCGTCGCGCACCGCGGCCGCAAGGTCGCGGTTGGAGGTCGCCAGGATGCGGATGTCGACTTTCACCGGGCGTGATCCGCCGACCCGGTCGATCTCCCGCTCCTGCACCGCGCGCAGCAGCTTGGCCTGCAGCCGGCCGTCCATCTCGGAGATTTCGTCCAGCAGCAGCGTGCCGCCGTCGGCCTCCTCGAACTTGCCGATCCGCCGGGCCAGCGCGCCGGTGAAGGCGCCCTTTTCATGCCCGAACAGCTCGCTTTCGAGTAGGTTCTCCGGGATGGCGGCGCAGTTGACGCTAATGAAAGGTCGTTGGGCGCGGCGGGACTTCTGATGGACGTAGCGGGCCATCACCTCCTTGCCGACGCCGCTTTCGCCGGTGATCAGGATGGAGGCGTCCGAGGCCGCCACCTGGTCGGCCAGCGCGAGCACGTTTTGCATCGCCGGATCACGCGCCACCAGCGGGCGGTTGTCGTCCGAAACCGCCGCCAGGACCGCGGCGATCAGGTCCGCGTCCGGGGGCAGGGGGATGAATTCCTTGGCCCCGGCGCGGATGGCGTCGGCCGCCCGCTTGGGATCGGCGCCGACCCCGCAGGCCACCACCGGCACCCGGATCCGCTCCGCCTCGTTGGCGGCGATCAGGGCGGCGATGTCGAGGTCGTAGTCGACCATCAAAAGATCCGCGCCCTGGCCGGCGCGCAGGGCATGGGTCGCCTGCTCGCATGTCTCGACGTGGGCCACCTTCGCCCCCGCCGCCATGGCCAGCTTCACCGCGTTGGCCAGTTGTCCGTTCAATCGTCCGACGACCAGAAGTCGCATCGGTAATCTCCTTAAATCACGAGGGCCGTCAGGCCGCCGTGTCGCCGTCCTTGATGATTTCCGTCATGGTCACGCCCAGCCGCTCGTCGACGACCACCACTTCGCCGCGCGCCACCAGCCGATTGTTCACATAGATGTCGATCGCTTCGCCGACCTTGCGGTCCAGCTCCAGCACGCTGCCCTGTCCCAGTTGCAGCAGCTGGGCCACCGAGAGGGTGGCTCGTCCCAGCACAGCCGAAATGTGCACCGGCACGCCGAACACCGGCGCAAGGTCGGCGGCGCTCTTGTCGCCCGCGTCGACCTGCAGCTCCGAGGCCAACGGCGAGTTCGGTTCGAACTCCGCCAGGGGCATCTTGGGTGCGGTGATTTCGTCGGCCATGGGGCGGCTTTCAGGTTGAGGAGGAGAGGTTGAGGGGTTCGGCGTGCAGACCCTCCGCCTCAAGGGCGGTTCGCAGATCGGCCTCCACGCGGGCGGCGGCTTGATCGGGATCGAATTCGGCGCGGCCATCGCCCCAGTCGAGGATGAATCCGGCCGGCGGCAGGCGCGGTTCGTCCTTCACCAGGATCTGGCCGGGAAAGCCGAGGGAGTGGGCGAGGCCCTCCAGCGCGGTCCGGCTGCGCTCGACCATCTCGCCATTGACGCGCACGACCAGCCTGGGCTGGGACTCGATTTCGCGCGCGAGGCTGTGGAGGGCCGCGGTGACGGGCGCTTCGGGAAACTGTTGCAAGGCCGCGGCGGCGATCGCACGCCCGCAGGCCAGGGCAAGCTCGCTGCTGGCCATGCGGTGTTCGTGCGCCAGCCTGGTCAGCGCGGGCAGGGCCGCCTTCACGGTTCCGGCGATATCGGCGAGCGCGGCGGCGGCGGCCTGTTCGGCGCGAGCGACCACCGACCGTTCGCCTTCGGCGAACGCTTTGGCGCGCTCGGCCTGGACCTCCTCGGGGGTAAAGGAGCGTTTGGCCGGAGGCGGCGCCTGGGCGGCGATACCGCCGGCGTCGTCGAAGACGGTGTCGAAGGCGTATCGTTGGTGAGGAGTGGTCATCGGCGGTTGCTCAATAGATCAGCTCGTCGTCGCCGCCGGCCCCGGCCAGCATGATCTCGCCTTTGGCGGCAAGGTCCTTGGCGACCTGGACCATGGCCATCTGCGCGGCGTCCACGTCGCGCAGGCGCACGGGACCCATGCTTTCCATGTCCTCGCGCATGATCTTGGAGGCGCGTTCGCTCATATTGGAGAAGAACATCTCGCGCAGGGCGTCGGACGCGCCCTTCAGCGCCAGGCCCAGCTGGTCCTTTTCCACCGCCCGCAGCAGGGTTTGCACCCCGCCGGGGTCCAGCTTGTTCAGATCCTCGAACACGAACATCAGCGCCCGGATGCGCTCGGCGGATTCGCGGTTGCGTTCTTCCAGGGCGGCGATGAAGCGCGCCTCCGTCTGGCGGTCGAAGTTGTTGAAGATGTCCGCCATCATCTCGTGGCTGTCGCGCTTGGAGGTGCGCGCCAGGTTGGACATGAATTCGGTGCGCAGGGTCTGTTCGATCTTGTCCAGGATCTCCCGCTGCACCGGCTCCATGCGAAGCATGCGGGTGACGCACTCCAGCGCGAAGTCCTCGGGCAGGGCGGCCAGCACCCGGGCGGAGTGCTCGGCCTTGATCTTCGACAGCACCACCGCGACGGTCTGCGGGTATTCGTTCTTCAAATAGTTGGCGAGCACCGCCTCGTTCACGTTGGCGAGCTTGTCCCACATGGTGCGACCCGCGGGACCGCGGATCTCCTCCATCAGGTTGTCGACCTTCTCGGCCGGCATGAAGGACTGCAGCAGGCGCTGGGTCTGCTCAAACGAGCCCATCACCGCACCGGTGCCGCCCATGCCCGAGATGAACTCGACCAGGAGCTCCTCGATGACGCCGGAGGACACTGTGCCGAGGCTCGCCATGGCCTGGGACAGTTCCTTGATCTCTTCCTCATCCAGCGACTGCCACAGGACCGTGTGGTCCTCGCCCAGCGCCAGCATGACCACGGCGGCCTTCTCCGGCCCCGAGAGGCGGGAGGGATCGATAATGGTGTTTTTCTTTACGGCCATGGGCTCGCTTAAGCCTCATGCAGCCAGCTGCGAAGGATCGAGATCGATTCCTCCGGATGCTTGTCGACGAACTCCGAAACGCTCTTGACCGAGGACACTCGCACCTGACCCTCGATCTGGGCCATGCTGATGCGCTGGTCGATGTCGTTGGGCTTGGGCGAGGGCAGGGCGAGCGACTCGCCGCCTGCCGAGGCCGCCATCCCGCTGCCGATCTGCGCGGGGCTTCCGGCGGCCTGGCCGGCACCGGGCGCGGCGCCGGGGAGGGCGCGCATGGCCATGGCGCCGCCGCCGCCAGAGGCCGTGGCCAGGAGCGGACGGACCACGAAGAAGATGATCAGGGCCGCGACCGCCGCGCCGATCAGCAGCTCCAGCCCGCGCATCAGATCGTTCTTGTCGAAGTCGGTCAGCTTGGAGGCGGACGTGGTCCCGCCGCCGGCCGCCGCGTCGTGGGCAAAACGGACATTGATGACGCTGATCTGGTCGCCCCGGGTCTGATCGTAGCCAACCGCGGAGTGCACCAGCTGTTCGATGTGCTGCATCTCCTGTGCGGAGCGGGGTGTGTAGCCGGTCGGATTGCCCTTGGCGTCAAAGGTGGTGACCCCATCAACGGCCACGGCCACCGACAGCTTCTTGATTGCGCCCGGCATGGCGATGGTGGTCTTAGTGGTCTTGGAGATCTCGTAGTTGGTGGTTTCGGTGTTCTGGTCGGTCGACGTGCCGCTCGTGGTGGCGGCGCTCGCGCCCGGCGCGCCTGGCGTGCCTGGCACGTTGGCGGTCGCCGTGCTCTGACCGCCGGCTGAAGAGTCCGGCTGCTTGGAGTTCTCGCCGGAGGTCTGGGTTGAGCGGACGATGCCGCCCGATCCATCGGGGTCAAACTTCTCTTCCTGGGTGGTGACCTGGTCCAAGTCCACGTCGGCGGTGACCTGCACCCGGGCGTTGCCGGGGCCGACCACGCCCTCGACCAGCTCCTTCACCCGCTTCTTCAGGTTCTCCTCGGTGGCGTTGCGGTGGTCGTTCGCCGCCGCGTCGGCCTCCGCGCTGCCGTCGCCGCCGCCCAGCATCTTGGAGTTCTGGTCGACGATGGTGACCCGTTCCGGCTTCAGGTTGGGCACCGCGCCCGCCACCAGGTTCTGCAGCGCGCGCACCTGATCCGAGGACGGCTCGCGGCCAGCCACGCCGATCACCACCGAGGCCGAAGGTTGTTCTTCCTCCTCTTCGAACAGCTGATGCTTCGGCAGGACCAGCTGGACGCGGGCGAAGTTCACCCCGTCGAGGGAACGTATCGTACGGGCCAGTTCGCCTTCCAGCGCCCGCTGGCGATTCAGCTGCTGGACAAAGTCGGTCTGGCCCAGCGCGCTGGCGTTGTCGAAAATTTCGTAGCCCACCGACCCCGAGGTCGGCAGGCCCTTGGACGACAGCATCAATCGCGTGGAGGCCACCTTGTCGCGCGGCACCATGATGGTCGAGCCGTCGCCCTTGGCGTCGTACTTGATTCCCGCCGCCGTCAGCGCCTGGGTGATGGAGCCGGCTTCCTTAAGATCAAGATTGGCGTAGAGCAGGGCCTCCGGCTCGGTTCCCAGATGCAGAACCAGCGCGACCAGAGCCGCCGCGACGCCGGCCGACACGCCAAGAATGGTGGCCAGGCGGCCGATCCCGAACCGCTGCAGGCTCTCTAAGAACTGATTCAACGCCAACCCTTCCCGCCCGCCGCACGGCTTTGCGTCCGTCGGCTAGGCAGGATTTACCCAGCGGTTGGTAAACGGGGAGTTTAAGCTTTGCGCATCCCGGCGAAACTTGCCCAGTCAGCCTGAGGCGAATACGCGCACGCAAAACGGCCGCGCCCCATGTCGGAACGCGGCCGCCGTTGTGGAGATTTTGCCGCTATTCTAGCGGTATTGCTGGATGCGCGTTGTCCGCAAGCCAGCCAGGCCGTAGCGTTCGATCGACTGTTGCCACCCGAGGAATTCCTCGTTGGTCAGGCGATAGCGTTCGCATGCCTCGTCGAGCGTCAGAAGGCCGCCGTGCACAGCCGCGACCACCTCGGCCTTGCGCCGGATTACCCATCGCTGGGTGTTTTCCGGCGGCAAGTCCGAAAGGGTCAACGGCGCGCCGGTTGGCCCGATCACGTACCGTTCGCCTTTGCTGTTTAGGCGTTGCTGTTGCAACATGGCTTTACGCCTTTCCCACCATCACTGTTGGGGCGAACCATAGCCGCCTGGCCATAACAGCGGCTTAATCGTGATAGTAAAAAAACACATAATCGAGTACCGATCCCCCGGCGGTAGATTGTGAATTGATCGTTAATTGGTATTCACCAATATTAATCAATATTTCTAGCGGATTATTGACAGTAGATCTTGCACCATTTGGTCGGCGGTCGTGATCACCTTCGACGAGGCCGTGTAAGCTTGCTGGCTGATGATCAGGTTGGTGAACTCGGTTGACAAGTCGACCGTTGAAGACTCCAGCGCGGAGGTTTGCAGGGTGCCTGCGCTGCCCACGCCCGGGGTCCCGACGGATACGTTGCCGCTGGTGGTCGAGGCCAGGTAGGCGTCCCCGCTGACATTGGTCAGGCCGTCGTAGTTGGCGAAGGTGGCCAGCGCCACCTGCCCGATCACCCGGGAGGTGCCGTTGTCGAAGGTGGCGTTGACGTCGCCGTTGTCGGAAATCGCCACCGAGCTGAGGTTGCCGAACGGCGTGCCGTTGGTGACGATCGACTGGGTCACTGACGAGGCGTCGAACTGGGTCAGGCCTGAGCCGCCGCTTGTCGGCGCTAGGTTCAGCGTCAGGGTTTGCGCCGCCGCGCCGAGGCTTGACGCCCAGGCGACGCCGCTGGTCGGCGGTGTGGCGCTGGAGCCGCCGATGTTGATCACGCCCCCAGGGATGGAGGTCAGAAGCGTTGAGGCGGAGGTGTTGATGCTGCCGTCGGTGTTGAAGACGACGGTCCCGGCGGCGATCTGGCCGGCGGGCGCGGACGAGCCGGCGGCCTCGGTGATGGCGGAAGTCGGAACGGACTGCACTTCGGCGTACCAGGTGTTTGGCGTCGAGCTCTGCAGGAAGTCGATCTGGACCGTCTGTTGGCCGCCCAGGGAATCGGAGACCGGCACCTGGACCGTGAAATCCGGCTGCACGCCTGTACCCGTGGTCGCATTATAGGCGGTCATGCTGTTGTAGGTCGGGTCGTAGACGCCCTCCGCCGAGGCGACGGCGGCGGCCACGGTGGCCGCCGTCGCGCCGGTCGCCGCGGCGGCGGCGTTCGCCGCCGTGGCGAGACCGGTGTTCGAGGGGTCGGCCGCCTCGGCGGCGGTCGCCGCGGCGGCGGCGGTCGTCGCCCCGGAGGCGGCGGCCACCGCAGCCGGTCCCACCGTGCCCCCCGCGGCGGTCGCCGCGGCGGAGACCGCCTGTCCGGAGTCCAGGTTGGCGTTCACCGAGGCGCTGGTGGTCGCGGTGACGGTGCCGCCGACCGAATTGACGTTGATCGGCGTCAGGCTGGCCAGGTTCTGGGCGTTGGTCTCGACGACGCCCTGCGAGTTGGCGGGAAAGCCTTGCAGGTAGAGGCCCGCCGAGTTGACCAGGAAGCCCTGGGCGTTGGGTGTGAACGACCCCGCCCGGGTATATTCGACGGTCGAGGAGGGCGTGATCGCCGACGGAGTCGTGGTGGTCACGAACATCCCGTTGCCGCTGATCGCCAGGTCGGTCGGCGAGTCGGTCTGAGAGATGGTCCCCTGCTGGGCGACCAATTGGGCGTTCGAGCCCGAAACCCCGCCGGCCGCGCCGGAGGATCCGGCCGCGCCGGTGACCAGGGTCTCGAAGTCGATGTTGTTGGTCTTGTAGCCGACGGTGTTGACGTTGGCGATGTTGTCCGAGATCGCCGATAGCGCCGCGGAATTGGCTATCAGGCCCGAAACACCCGCCAACATGGCGTTGTTGATGCTCATGGTTCTGGTCCTTGATCTAACCGGTAACGCCGGTCACGGAACTGAGGGGCACTTGGGCGGACCCGACGGTGACGAGGGTCTGGCCGTTGACTTGCTGAACCGCCGTGGCGGTTCCTTGGATCGACGTGGTGGGAGTGACGGCCTGGCCGGCGGCGTTGGTCGCCGTCACGGTCAGGGAGTAGAGATTGCCGTTGGTCTGGCCCTGGCCGGCCATGTTCTCGCCGTTCCAGGTGAAGCTTTGCGCGCCGGCGCTCGTGCCGGGCAGCTGGCCGCTCCAGATCACGGTGTTGTTCGAATCCGTGACGGTGCCGGTGACCTTTGCCGCTTGGCTCGGCAGGCTGTAGCTGAAGGTCGCGGTGTTGTTCTGCAGCATGGCGGTGTTGCCGTTTGCCGTCACCGACTGGCCAATCAGATCGACCGCGTTGGTCACGCCGCCCTGGCTTTGATTGACCAGTTGCTGCAGCAGCTGATTGGACAGCAGCTGCTGCTGGACCCCGGTCATCTCCGTGATCTGCTGGGTGAACTGGTCGGTATCCATCGGCGACAACGGGTCCTGGTTCTGCAGCTGGGTGGTCAGCAGCTGCAGGAAGCTGGTGTAGTTGTTGGCGATCGTGGACAGGCCCGAGTTGAGCGTGGCCTGCGCCGCGGCGTTTGTGGTGGTTCCGACCCCGGACGTGGACATCTGGCGTTTCCCTAAATCGTAATGTCGAGGCCGGACGCGCCAGATGAGGCGCGGGTGGCGGCGGAGGCCTGGACGGCGGAGTCCGGGTTGGTGTTGGCGAACGCGGCCGCCGCGGCGCCTGGCGACGCCTGGCCCTGATTGTTCTGCTGCTGGGCGAAGCCGGCCCCCTGGCCGCCGACGTCGAAGCTCAATCCGCCCTGCGGGACATTGAATCCCGCCTGCTCAAGCGCCTGCTGCAGGTCGGCGGCGTGCGAGCGCGCATCGGCGGCGCTCTGCGGGTTGGTGAAGGACAGCGAGGCGCTGACTTGGCCGGAAGAGTCGATGTGCACCTGCACGTCCACCCGGCCAAGGCCGGCCGGGTCGAGCGAAACGTCGAAGCGGGTTGACGCGCCGGCGGTCTTGGCCGCGATCTGGTCGGCGACCTGACTGGCGATGGCCGCGCCGTTGCCGGTGCTCGCGGCGGAGGTGGTGGAGACGTCGCCGGCGGCGGCGGTCGCCGTGGCGATCGCGATTGTCGGCTGGGCCGAAGCCCCGTCCGTCGGCGTGGCGGCGGCCGGCAGGTCGGCGGGGGGGCTGTCGGCCGATTTGCCGCCGGACCCATTCGATGCATCCTGTTGCCGCGTCAGAGCGGAAACGGCGCTCGCTGTCGCGACCGGCGTGCTGTCGCTGGTCTCGGGGGTGGACGAGTCCGCGGAAGAGGCTGCGGCCGGATCGCCGCCCTTGGCCGCCGCCTTGGCTTGGGAAGTCGTCTTGGCGACCACGCTGGCCTGTGCGGCCGTTGAGGCCGGCGCCGTGCTCGCGGCCTCGGCGTCAGCATCTGTATCCGCGTCCGCGCTGGCGGCGGCGTTATTGGCCGCGGCCAGGGTCACGGCCGCCTGAATCGCCGGAGCAGGGGTCGGAACAGCAGTCGTCGCGGCGGGAAGCGTCTGGACGTTGACGAGCCGAAGATTGGTCGCGGACAGAGCGGTCGGCGCTATGGCTTGGGCGCTGATCGCGGCGTTCGTCGGGGCGGCGGGAACAGCGGCTTGGGCTGTAGCGGTCAAGGCCGCCGCCGGCGTGGCGCTGGTTGCCGGCGCGGCCGCGCCTGAGGACGCGGGCGTCGCCGCCGCTGTCACCGGTGCGCCCACCGGTGGGCTTGTGGGCGCCGGCGCTGGATTGGTCGCGGCCTGACCCCGTCCGGCGGACGCCGTCGCGGGGACCGTGGTCATGGGAGTCTTGGACGCTGGCGCTTTGACACTGGGCGCATCTCGACCTGCGCCGAGTTGGACAGGCGCGGCGCTCACCGATGCGCCGGCGCCGCCTGGTGCGGTTGGCGCAGCGTCCGCGAGCGCAGCGATCATGGATGCCTGCAGCGCTGGCGTTGCGGAGGCCGGCGCGCCGGCCGTCAGCGACACGGCGGCCTTCCCGTTTGTCGCGCCTGCCTGGGCCGCCGCCTGGAGCGCGGCGAAGGACGGCGTGGCGGCGCCCGTTGTGGCGGTTCCAGCGCCGGATGATGTCGGGGCCTGACTGGTGGTAGGGGTGACGCTCGGCTGCGCGCTGGTCTGTCCGAGCAGGGCCGCGAGGGCCTGTGCGAACGCGTCGCCACTGCCGCTCGCCGCTGTTTTCGACGCCGAACTGGAGCCGCTCGTGGTCGCGCCGTTGACCTCGCCGTTCAGGAAGCCGCTGAGCAAGGTCGCGGTTTTGCCGCCGATCAGCGCGCCGGGGAGGGTCGGCGTGGTCGTCGGGACGGTCCCGGGAACAGCGATGGGCGAAACAGTGGGCGCCATGACTCTCTAAGGTGGCCTGGTGAGCGGGGTGGGGCGGCGCGTGCTGCGCGGAATGTTCGCGACCTTCAAAGCAACCGTCGCGCCAACATGGTTTCCGCGTCATAACTGATTGAAAATGCGCGTGATTATCTTGATCCGCCTGAGCGCCGCACCTTGCCGCACGGACGTTTTTGCCGATCTCGAATAGGCAAGGACGGACCGGCGCCGCTCGCGCCGGCCAGTTGGCGCGGCTCTTGCGTTAACTATCGTCGAGCATTTGGCCAGGACTAAGGAAGGCCATGAAAATCAACGGCTTGCTGATTTATCGGCGCCAGGCGGGGCTTCGTGGCGGGCAGAATATGCCCGGCGCGCTAGGTCGCGCCTGCCGGGCGGAGCGTTAGGCCGTGAGCAGCATCAACTCGATTCTCAATTCGGCCTCGTCAGGCCTCTATGTCGCCCAGACCGGCATCGGCGTCGTCTCCAACAACGTCGCCAACGTCAACACCACCGGCTACATCACCGAACAGCTCAATCAGACTTCCACGGTCGCCGGCGGCGTTGGAACCGGCGTCAACGGCCAAAGCATCACGCTGGCCGCAAACCAGTATCTGCAGAACGCCAGTTTGGGCGCGTCGGCGGACGCCGGCTCGGCCAGCATCGTCTCCAGCATGCTGACCCAGGCTCAGGGGCTGTTCGGCGATCCCGGGCAGGCCAGCAGCTACCTGAACCAGCTGAGCCAGGTGTTCTCCGACTTCTCGTCTGTGGCCACCGACCCGTCCAACAGCGTCAGCAGCACCCAGGCGGTCGGCGATCTCACTCAGTTCCTCAGCCAGTCCGGCAGTATCGCGACCTCGCTGAGCCAACTTAGCGGCCAGGCCGACAGCCAGATCGGCTCCGACGTCAACACCGCCAACCAGCTCCTGACCCAGATAGCCCAGCTCAACCAGAGCATCGTCGGCGCCCAGGGCAGCGGCGAGAGCGTCGCCGACACCCAGAACACCCAGAACCAACTGATCAGCCAGCTCTCCTCGATGATGGACGTGACGGCGGTGACCGGCTCCAACGGCGCGGTGACCTTGCGCTCGACCACCGGAGCGACCCTTGTAGGCGTCGGCGGGGCGGCCACCTTGTCCTATACGCCGGTGGCCGGGGGGGCGAGCCAGATCGAGGCCGTCCTGCCGGGCGGATCGCAAACGGCGGTTCCGCTCACCGTCGGTAGTGGCGAGATCGGCGGTCTGCTCACCCTGCGCAACAGCCAGTTGCCCGGCATCGCCGCTCAGCTCAGCAGCTATGTCACCGGCGCGGTCAGCGCTCTCAATCAGGCGTCAAACGCGGCGTCGTCCGTGCCGCCTCCGAACACCTTGACGGGCTCGAACATCGGCATTGACCTGACCACGGCGATCAGCGGCTTCAGCGGCACGACAAATGTCGCGGTGGTTAACAGCACGACCGGCGTGATCCAGCAGCAGATTGCGGTCAACTTCACCAACGGCACGATGACCGACGGCAGCGGCAACGTGACGGGCTTCACGCCTTCCACCTTTCTGTCGTCGCTCAACAGCGCGCTCGGCGGGACCGCCACCGCCAGCTTCAATAACGGCGCGCTCAGCATCGCCGCGCAGAGCGGATCTGGCGTCGCGATCCAGGATTCGTCCACCGGCCCGTCGCAGAACGCCGCCGGCATGGGATTCAGCCAGTACTTCGGGCTGAACAATCTGGTCACCTCCAGCGCCGTCACCAACTACAACACCGGCCTTACCCCCGCCTCGACCGACGGCTTCACGCCCGGCGGCACGATAAGCCTGCAGCTCACGGGCGCGAACGGCGCCGAGCTCACGGATGAGACCGTGACCATGCCCGCCGGCGCCACCATGCAGGACGTGCTGAACTCGCTGAACTCGACCAGCAACGGCGTCGGCCTCTACGGCCAGTTCGCGCTGAGCAGCACCGGGCAGATGACCTTCAACGCCTACACGCCCGGAACCTCGGTCTCGGTCCTCAGCGACAACACCCAGTGGGGAACCGGTGGCGCTTCGTTGTCCGGTCTGTTCGGCATCGGGGGCGCCGCGCAGGCCAGCGTCGCCGGCAGCTATCAGGTGCGGGCCGATATCGCCGCCAACCCCACTAATCTGCAGACGGCGACGCTCAACCTCGGCGCGGCGACAGGGCAGGCGGCTCTTCTGATCGGCGACGGCAGCGGCGCGACCGCGCTTTCAAACGCCGGCTCGACCCAGGTCTCCTTCGGCGCGGCCGGCGTGCAGGCGGCGGTCACGACCACAGCGACCCAGTACGGCGCCCAGCTGGGCGGTTCGATCGGCGACCAGGCGTCGGCGGCGAGTCAGGCCAACACCGACGCGACCGCGGTCCAGTCAGAGGCCAACAGCCAGCTGCAATCCACCGAAGGTGTGGACCTGGACCAGCAGCTGGTGGCCCTGACCACCTATCAACAGGCCTACAGCGCCTCCGCGCGCCTGGTGACCGCCACCACGGACATGTTTACCGCCCTCCTGAATATGATGGGATCATAAGCCATGGTCGGCATATCCACCGCCAGCGCCTACAGCACCGTGCTTAACGGCCTCATGGCCGCCCAGACGGCCCAGGCGACCGCGACCCAGCAAATCTCCAGCGGCGAAACCGCATCCAACCTGCAGGGCTACGCCGGCCAGTCCGATACGCTGCTGGCTCTGCAGTCCGTGCAGTCGCAGACCAATTCCTATCTCGCCAACGCCCAGACCACCGCCAACGTGCTCAGCGCCCAGGATCTGGCCTTCACCCAGCTCAATGATTCCGCCTCAACCGCCGCTTCGGCGATCACCGAAGCGTTGGGGTCCGGCTCGGGCGAGACCCTGATGCAATCGTTGGGAACCAGCTTTCAGGACGCGGTTTCGGCCCTGAACACCAACTACGACGGCCAGTATCTGTTCTCCGGCGGCGCGGTGAACACCCCGCCGACGACGGCGACGTCAATGTCTGACCTGACGAGCGCGCCCACGATCGGAAGCCTGTTCCAGAACGGCGACAATGTCGCCTCCGCCCAGCTGAACTCGTCCACCACGGTTCAGACCGGGTTTCTGGCCAACCAGCTCGGAACCAATCTCTACACCGCCTACCAGTCCATCGAGTCCTATGTTCAGACCAATGGACCGTTCACCAGTCCGCTGACCTCCGCCCAGACCACATTTCTGCAAGGCGCGCTGTCGAGCTTCCAGGCGGCCAACACCCAGCTGACCACGTCGCAGGCTCAGAACGGCCTGGTGCAGCAACAGGTCGCCAGCGCTCAGACCCAGCTGTCCGACCAGCAGACCACGCTTTCGGGCCTGGTCGGCAATATCTCCAGCGCCAACATCGCCCAGGCGACCACCAACCTCGAGCAGGCCCAGACGGCGGTGCAGGCCTCGTCCCAGGCCTTCCTGGCGCTGCAGAACAGCACCAACACCCTGATGACCTTGTTGCAGGATGCCGGCACCTAGCCTCGCAAAGTCGAGCGGGGGTCGCTACATTGGCGGCCTTCGAGCCTAGGGCTGCGCCATGCCGTTGGACATCGCCGAACAGGACGCCGTGCAAGCGGCCGCCGACGCCGTGGGCCTGCCCGCCGGCGCGCGGGTGCTCGCGGCCATGTCCGGCGGGGTGGACTCCACCGTCACCGCCGCCCTGCTCAAGCGCGCCGGCTATGACGTGGTCGGCGTCACCCTGCAGCTCTATGACCATGGCGCGGCGATCCAAAAGAAGGGCGCCTGCTGCGCCGGCCAGGATATCCACGACGCCCGCACCGCCGCCGAGGCGATGGGCATCCCGCACTATGTGCTCGACTACGAAAGCCGCTTCAAGGAACAGGTGATCGAGGAGTTCGCCGACGCCTATCTGCGCGGCGAGACGCCGGTCCCCTGCATCCGCTGCAATCAGACCGTCAAGTTCCGCGATTTGCTGGACGTCGCCCGCGACCTGGGCGCGGCGGCCATGGCCACCGGTCACTACGTGCAGCGGCGCGTCGGCCCGAACGGACCGGAGTTGCACCGCGCCGCCGACCCCGCGCGCGACCAATCCTACTTCCTGTTCGCCACCACCCGCGACCAGCTCGAGTATCTGCGCTTTCCGTTGGGCGGCCTGCCTAAGCCCGCGGTGCGGCAGGTGGCGGCCGAGCTTGGCCTCGCCGTGGCCGATAAGCCGGACAGCCAGGACATCTGCTTCGTGCCTGAAGGCCGCTACACCACGGTGATCGACCGCCTGCGCCCGCAAGGCGCCGAGCCCGGCGACATCGTGCACCTGGATGGCCGGGTGCTAGGCCGCCATGTGGGCATCACCCGCTATACGGTCGGCCAACGTCGCGGCCTGAACGTCGCGGTCGGCGATCCGCTGTTCGTGGTGCGGCTGGATGTGGACCAACGCCAAGTGATCGTCGGCCCGCGCGAGGCGCTGCTCACCGGCGGTCTCAGCCTGAACGAGATCAACTGGCTGGGCGATCAGCCTGCGTTTGCGGACGCCGCCGCCGAAGGCCAGCGCGTCCTGGCCCGCGTGCGCTCGACACGCGAGCCTGTTCCTGGCCGCATCGCCATGACCGACGGCGAAGCGCGGATTGTGTTCGACGGCTCGGAAGAGGGCGTCGCCCCCGGCCAGGCCTGTGTGCTTTACGATCCAGCCGAACCATCCCGCGTGCTGGGCGGTGGATTCATCGCCCGGACGATCATGGCGGCGTAGCAATCCTGTCCCGCGCCTTCCTCCTGATCGCGTCGGTCGCCGCCCTGGTGGGGGCCACGCCCGCGATCGCGGCGGACGCGCCGGCATTTCGCTCACTCTCCTACGATGTGGAGCTGACACCGGACTTCAGCGCCGGCATCCTGACCGGCTCCGAGCGGCTTCGTTTCCAGAGCCTGGCCGACGGGCTGGACACGCTGACGTTCACGGCAACGCCCATGGCGATCAACGCCACCCTGGACGGGGAGCCGGGGGTCACCACCTCCGTCGTCGGCCGCCGGCTTGTCGTCCATCTTCCGCGAGGCCTGGCGCGAGGCGAAACCGCCACCCTGCTGCTGTCCTTCTCCGGCAGGGAGGACAAGGAGGTCCCCTTTACGCCCGACCTCATCCACACCGGCTATCTGACCTGCCACGCCATGATCTGCGACGACGACCGGCCAGGCGACCGGGCGCCGCTCCGCCTGGCCCTGACGCTGCCCCAGGATATGGATGCGGTCGCGCCTGGCCGGCTAGCCTCCCGTACGCCGGATGCAATGGGCCGCGTGACCTGGCGGTGGCGGGAGGATCGGCCCTATCCGGCCTATCTCTATGGCTTTGCCGCGGGCCGTTACGCGCGGGCGACGCTGCCGGGGCGGCCCGGCCTGTCGGTGCTCTACACCGCCGAGACTCCCGAACGGGTGCAGGCCATGTTTGGCGAGACCGATCGCATGGTCGCCTTCTTTGAGGACAAGGCCGGCGCGCCTCTGCCAGAGGGCCACTACGTCCAGGTGCTGGTGGATCATCGTGGGGATCAGGAGGACGCGGGTCTGTCCATGATCCACCGCGCGTCCATCGAGCCGATCCTGACGGAGCCGCGCGAGGACTGGATCGTGGCGCATGAATTGGCCCACGAATGGTGGGGCAATCTCGTCACCTGCGCCGACTGGCGCGAGCTCTGGCTGAACGAGGGTCTCACCACCTTCATGGTCGCCGCGTGGAAAGAACAGCGCTGGGGCCGCGCCGCCTATGATCGCGAGATCGCCATCGGCCAATCCGACTGGGACGATGCGAAAAAGGCCGGGCTCGACAGACCCTTGAGCTGGCATGGCGACTATCCGACGCTCGGCGATAAACGCCACATCGCCTATGGCAAGTCGGTGGTGTTCCTGGACCGGTTGCGCACCGAGGTTGGCGAGGCCGCCTTCTGGCGCGGCCTGCGCGACTACACGCGGGCGAACGCGGGGCGGAGTGTCACCGCCTCGGACCTGCAGCGGGCCATGGAGCGCGCAAGCGGCCATGATTTGTCGGTGCTGTTTAAGGCCTGGGTCTACGACGACGCCTGATTAAGGCCTACCCCGCCCGCTCCAGGGTCTCCGCCAGCGCCTCACCAACCGTCGCCGTGCAATCACCCTCGGCCTTGGCCAGGTCGCCGGGTCCGACTTCGCCGCCGCAGCATTGGCAGATCAGGCCCGGCTCGAAGCGGCGGCCGCAAGCCGTGTGAATGAAGTGGACCGGTGTTCCAAGATCGCCATAGACGTGCTGTCCGCCCCAGGCGGCCATGGTCATCAGCACGTTCCACAGGTCGCGGCCCTTGGGGGTGAGCAGGTATTCGAACCGGGGCGGGTGGCTGGAGTAGGCGCGCTTTTCCAGCACCCCGTGGCCGACCAGACTCTTCAGCCGCGCGGCCAGCACGTTGCGCGCCACGCCCAGCTGCTCCTGCCACTGTTCAAACCGCTGCACGCCGGCGAAGGCGTCGCGCAATATCAGCAAGGTCCAGGGATCGCCGACGACTTCCAAGGTCGCGGCCACGGAACAGATCTGGTGAGAATAGTCCGCCGTTCTTCCCATCCGCTGATGGTGCGCGTAGGACGCGCCGATGACAAGTCCGTTGCGATTGCGGACGCCCGGCCCCACCTGTAACGCGGGCTAACCTAAGATAAATCCAAGAAGGAACGCTCCGCCATGTCCGCCGATCCCATCGTCATCGCCGCCTATGCCCGCACCCCCATGGGCGGCTTTCAGGGCTCGCTGGGCGCCGTGAAGGCGACGGAGCTCGGCGCGACGGCGGTCCGCGCGGCGGTGGAGCGGGCCGGGGTTTCGCCGGATGCGGTGGAGCAGATCTTCATGGGCTGCGTCCTGCCGGCCGGCCTCGGCCAGGCGCCGGCGCGGCAGGCCGGCCTCGGCGGTGGTCTCTCCCTCGGCACCCAGGCGACCACGGTCAACAAGATGTGCGGCTCGGGCATGCAGGCGGCGATCATGGCTCACGACGCCCTGGCGTCGGGCAGCGCCGACATCATCATCGCCGGCGGCATGGAGAGCATGTCCAACGCCCCCTACCTTCTGGCCAAGCACCGCGGCGGGGCGCGGATCGGCCACGATACGGTGTCCGACAGCATGTACCTCGACGGCCTTGAGGACGCCTACGACCCCGGCAAGCTGATGGGCGCCTTCGCTGAAGAGGCCGCCCGCGAACGCCAGTTTGGCCGCGAGGCGATGGACGCCTACGCCATCGAAAGCCTGGCCCGCGCCCGTCGCGCGGTGGAGAGCGGCGCCTTCGCGGCGGAGATCACCCCGGTCACCGTCACCACCCGCGCCGGAACCAGCTCGGTGACCAGCGACGAGCAGCCGCTGAAGGCCGATCCGGCCAAGATTCCCACGCTGAAACCCGCCTTCGCCAAGGACGGCGCCATCACCGCAGCCAACGCCTCGTCCATCTCCGACGGCGCCGCGGCCCTGGTGCTGACGCGGGCCTCGGTGGCCGAGCGGCTGGGCCTGACGCCGATCGCACGGATCGCGTCGCATGCGGCCCACGCCCAGGCGCCGGGCCAGTTCACCTCGGCCCCGGTTCCGGCCATGCGCAAGGCGCTGGAGCGCGCCGGCTGGAAGACCTCCGACATCGACCTGTTCGAGGTCAACGAAGCCTTCGCGGTGGTGGCGATGATCGCCATGACCGAGCTGTCGATTCCGCACGACGTCTTGAACGTCAACGGCGGCGCCTGCGCGCTGGGCCACCCGATCGGCGCCTCCGGCGCGCGCATCCTGGCGACCCTGCTGGCGGCGCTGCAGGCCCGCGGCGGCAAGCGCGGCCTGGCCAGCCTGTGCATCGGCGGCGGCGAGGCGACGGCGATGGCGGTGGAGTTGCTCTGAGGCGCGGATTAGACTGGCGATCCAGGAATAATCGAGGCGAGGGACCCCATGACCGCCAATCCCGTGGTCGACGACAGCAGCCATCATCGCTTCGAACTTACCGAAAACGGCCATGTCGCTTTCGCGGACTATAACCGCACTGAATCCGCAGAAGGATCGGTGGTGGTGATCCCGCATGTGGAAGCGCCCGAGGCCTTGCGCGGGACCGGCGCCGCCGGACGCCTCATGGAAGGCATCGTCGCCCACGCTCGCGAGGAAGGGTTCAAGATCGTCCCGACCTGCCCCTATGCGGCCGCCTGGTTCCAACGCCATCCGGCCGAGAGCGACCTGGTGGTCTAGCCGCGCCTTGAGTTCAGGCGCCGCCGTGCCTAGCTTCACACCGATCCCTTCAGCGCAGGACCCCCGCCATGGCCGACACCGTCTACGACATCTCCGTCAACCGCATCGACGGCTCGGCCGCCAGCCTCGGCGACTACAAGGGGAAGGTAGTGCTGGTGGTGAACGTCGCCTCCAAGTGCGGCCTCACGCCCCAGTACGACGGTCTTGAGAAGCTCTACGAGACCTATGGCGACAAGGGCCTGGTGGTCGCGGGCTTTCCCGCCAACGAATTCGCCGGCCAGGAGCCGGGCTCCAACGCCGAGATCGCCGAATTCTGCGAGACCAAGTTTGGCGTCAAGTTCCCCATGTTCGAGAAGATCGTCGTCAAGGGCGAGGGCCAGCATCCGCTCTACGCCAAGCTGACCAAGGCTATCCCGGTGGCCGAAGGCGCCGGCGACCGCGCCCCGCCGGACGGCTCGGTGATGTGGAATTTCGAGAAGTTCCTGATCGCCAAGGACGGCCACGTCGCCGGCCGCTTCTCGCCCACGATCAAGCCGGAAGACCCGATCCTGGTCGGCGCCATCGAGGCCGAACTGGCCAAATAGGCCGCGACCTTCCGTCCGCTCTCGCATTGACGCCGCTGAAATATACCGGACATTCGAACTCTATACCTTCGCCCGGAATAAGCAGGCCATGGGAGTGCGTTTGATGACGACGATCGAGCGGGAAACGCCGGCGACCACCACGCCCAAGATCGATAAGCAGGCCCTGCTCGCCAAATACCGCGCCGAGCGGGACAAGCGGCTGCGAGCGGACGGAAACGCCCAGTATCGCCGGCTGGAAGGGGTGCTGTCGCACTACAAAGACGATCCTTACATGGCGCCGACGCCGCGCGAGCCGCTGACCGACCATGTCACCTTCGCCTTCGTCGGCGGCGGCTTTGCCGGCCTGCTCACCGCCGCGCGGCTGGTGGAGGCCGGGATCAAGGACGTCCGCATCATCGACAAGGGCGGCGACTTTGGCGGCACCTGGTATTGGAACCGCTACCCAGGCGCCCAGTGCGACACCGCCTCCATGGTCTACATGCCCCTGCTCGAGGAGACGGGGCATATGCCGAGCGAAAAATACGCCCACGCCCCGGAGATTCTGGAGCAGAGCCGGCGGATCGGCCGCCAGTTCGGCCTCTATGACAACGCCCTGTTCCATACCGAGGTCGAGGACGTCCGCTGGGACGATGCGGAAAAGCGCTGGGTGATCCACACCAACCGCGGCGACGCCTTCACCGCCCAATTCCTGGGCCTGGGCACCGGACCGCTGCATATCCCCAAGCTGCCGGGCCTCCCCGGCATGGAGCGTTTCAGGGGCCACGCCTTCCACACCAGCCGCTGGGACTATGCCTACACCGGCGGCGACCCGTCGGGCGCGCCGCTGACCAAGCTGAAGGACAAGCGGGTGGCGATCATCGGCACCGGGGCGACCTCGGTGCAGTGCGTCCCGCACCTGGCCCGGGCCTGCAAGGACCTCTACGTCATCCAGCGCACCCCCTCGTCGGTGGACGTGCGCGCCAATGCGCCGATCGACCCCGACTGGTTCTCAGAGATCGCCACCGAGGGCTGGCAACAGCGCTGGCTGCAGAATTTCACCGAAAATCAGATCGGCACGGCGGACGTGGATTTGGTCATGGACGGCTGGACCGACCTGTCGCGCCGCATCCGCGCGAAGATGCAGGACATCCCCCGCGACCAGCTGACGCCGCAGGCGATGATGGCGGCGTTCGAGGATTCCGACTTCGAGAAGATGGAGGAGATCAGGGCTCGCACCCATCAGGTCGTGAAGGACAAGGCGACGGCCGACGGCCTGAAGGCCTGGTACCGCCAGCTCTGCAAGCGGCCCTGCTTCCACGACGAATACCTGCAGGCTTTCAACGAGCCGGCCGCCCATCTGATCGACACCGACGGCAAGGGCGTCGAGGCCATCACCGAGACGGGCGTGGTGGTCGCGGGCACGGAATACGAAGTCGACTGCATCATCTACGCCTCGGGCTTTGAGGTCGGCACCGCCTTCACTGGCCGAGCCGGCTTCGACGCCACCGGCCGCGACGGCCTGACGCTGTCGCAGGCCTGGGCGGACGGCATGCGCTCCAAGCACGGCGTGCACGTGCACGGCTTCCCCAACCTGTTCTTCTCCCAGCCCAGCCAGGGCGCGAACCTGATCTCCAACGTCCCGCACAACCTGGTCGAGGCCGGCAAGACCATCGCCGCCATCGTCCGCGCGGCGCTCGATCGGGGCGCGAAGGAGGTGGAGGTGACCAAGGAAGCGCAGGACGCCTGGGTCGAGCTGCTGCTCACCGGCCCGGGGCGGATGATGAACAACCCCGACTGCACGCCGGGCTATTACAACAACGAGGGCCAGCCCAACCCCGCCGCCCGCTACGCCGTCGGCTATCCCGCAGGGGCGGCCGCCTATTTCAACTATATCGCCGACTGGCGGACGGACGGAAAGTTCGACGGGTTGGAGTTTCGGTAGGGCTAGATCGTCAGACCGCCCGCATCCGGTTGTTCCTCGGCAGATGCTCCACCTCGGCCAGTCCGAGCACTTCGAGCACCGGCGGGACATAGACGCCGAACCGGCCGCGCAGGCCCTTCTTCAGTCCGTACCAGCCGCCGGCGGGGTTGTCCGGCGAGCGGCCCCAGGCTTCCACGCTGCCCTCGGGCGCGGGCTTCTGCTGGTCTGTCCCGCCCAGGGAAACCCAGTCGCCGGCGGTCTTGAGCATGGCGACCAGATCGTCGATGCAGGACAAGTGGTAGCGCAGTTCGGTGGTCCCGACCTTGACCACCAGGGCCGGCGGGTCGAGCGCCTCGTCGCGGAAGGCCGTGAAGGTCGAGCCGCCACTCGGCGTGGTCAGCGTCCAGGGGTCGGTGCGCACGCCTTGGCTCATATTGGCTTCTCCAGGAGAGGCTCAGCCTAGCGCGCCAATCAGCGCCTGACGATCATTCTCTGCTGGGCGTCGAAGCGGTGGTCGTGCGCCTTGGAGATGATGCTCAGCAGGCGGACCAGAATGTGAGGCGAGGCTTCGGCCGGATCGAACTCGCCGCCCGCCGCCAGATCGTGCACCAGCGCCGCGTCGGCGCTCGACAGCGCCCGGGCGCACAGGCTCCAGCGCGGGAACAGCCGTTCGGTCGCCGGTCCGTCCACGCGCACGACCTGATTCAGATGCCGGTCGTCGGCCAGAATGGCGGCGTAGGTGGCGCGGACCGCGTCCGCCGGTCCCTCCAGGCCTTGCACCACCCAGCCGGCATGGGTGATGATCAGGCCGGTGACCCCGCGGGCGCGATTACGGGGCACGGCCTCGGCCAGGATGTCGGACAGCACGCCGTCCATGTCGCCGGTCCAGGCCGGCGTGGCCCTGCTGGCATAGATCAGACGCAGAAAGGGAAGGCAGCTGCTGGTCATGGCGTTCGGCCACGACAGTTAACGCCTAACAACGTTTCCGCGCTTAAAGAACAGCCTTAACCGCCTGCGGCAAATTGGCGTCCCTAGGGCGCGTGTCAGGCGTGCGACGGGTCCCAGACCGGGCCGACGCCCGCGGTGCGGGCGCGGCCGGCGTCGGCGGAATATCGCAGTTCGTCGGCGAGTTGATCGAGCTGGCTTTGCAGGGTGTCGGTGTCCAACCGCGCCAGCGCGCCGTGATCATGGACCTTCATGCGGTGTTCACGCCCACGCACCTCGAACAACTCCCGATCGATGGCGTGCGCCTGGCTGTAGTCCAGCGCTCCGAGGCGATGCGCATCGTCGATCTGCTGGCCGATCGCGTCCATGCGCTGTTCCACCAGGGAGGTGTCGTTGACCACCGGCCTGACCGATGCGGCGTTGCCCACCAGAACCCCGGCGCCAGCGGCGCCCAGCACAGTGCCCAGCGCGATCATAGCGAGCAACGGCCTCATAGGCTTCGGTCTCCTGAGCAGTGTTCGGGTCCTCGGTTTGGTAAACGAACAAAGCGGTGATCGGATGCGGCCCCGTGCATGAGGGGCGCGCACTGTTGCGGATGGCCCACACTAGGGCCTGACTCGCCTGGGCGATGAGAGCTAGCAGGCGCTGATTCCCCTGACGAGGGAAGTGCAGGGGCGCCACAGCAGGTATCTGGGGATAAGTTCAATCGACGCGGGATAAGTGGCGAACAAGCGGTCGCGCGCGAAGGGGGGGTGAAGCGTGATCGGCCTGGGTGCTGGCCCTTAGTGGCTGGCCGCCAGGCGGTCGGAGATCGCCAGCAGGCTCTGCGCCCGATCGGGCAGATCCGCGGCCAGCCGCGAGGCCATGTCCCGCACGCCGGCCGGATAGGCGTCGCCGCCCTCGGCGATGTCCGCGGCCCGGCTGGCCAGGGCGATCAGGTCCTCGCAGAAGGCGTCCACCTGCTCGCGCGCCAGCGTCCTGGCCTCCAGCTGCAGGCGGCGGATGCGTTGCGCGGTGGTCTCAGGCGGCTCCATCCGCCCGTCGGTGGCGGCGCGGGCTTTCAGGTTCAGTTGGGTGACGGTCATGCGTCAAAACTCCGAAACGGCGTGGGTCAATCCTTGCGGTTGTCCCTCGTCATACCAATGCGCGACGCCTGGGCCGCGTTCCGGCCCGCTCGCGCGATAGCGTCGCTGTTGCCAGGCCGCCACGGTTTCAGGTGGGCGCGGCTTTACTCGATCACAAGCGTTGTTGCGAAACAGCCGCCGATGTGTGGCTTTTCAGTCGCGCGATCGCGCATGAAACCTTCTCGCGCGAGAGAAGGGGCCTTCCTGCCTACCGGTCGTCCGCGCGCCCCGGCGTGGGCAGGGTCTCACGGTCGAAGGTTACCCGCTGCTCGGGGGTCAGGGCGCCATAGAAGGCCTTGGTCGCCTCGCCCTGGCGATGCATCACTTCCAGGTCCGCCTGCATATTGGCTTCGATCAGATCGATCCGCCGGGGCGTCGGCAGGCTGGCCATCATCGTCTGCGCCGCCTGGTGGCGCGACTGCGCGACCGGGTCGGGCTCCAACGCCTGCTGATAGTCCCGCCAGGCGGTTTCCTGCGGCAGGGTCAGGTGCAGCGCCGCGTGCAGATCGGCGGCGTCGCGGGCCTGGGCCAGGGCCGCGCCCGCAGGCGCGAGAACAAGCGCTGCGGCGATACTCAGGGTTGCGAAAAAGGCGGACTTTGTGGCCATGGAGCGTCAGAACCTCTGAAAACAGAACTTAATGAGCCTTTTAGCAGGCTTGGCCTCTTGTGGGCGAGCCGATCCCGGCTAAATTTTGACCCAAGGCACGCGTGGGGGCGCGAATTGGAGACGAACATGATCAGAATGTCTGTGGCCCTCCTGGCGTCGGCGGCGGTTCTCTCCGCTCCCATCGCCGCGTCGGCTCAACACTCCAGCGGCGGCGGGCACAGCTCGGCGGGCGCCCACGGCGGCTTCGGCCATGCCGCTGGCGGATTCCGCGGCGGCTATCGCGGCGGCTACGGCTACCGCGGCGGTTATGGCGGCTACGGCTGGGGTTTTGGCGCTTTCGGCCTGGGTCTGGCGCTCGGCTGGGCGGCCGACCCCTGGTACTACGGCTACGGCCCCGCCTACTGGTACGGCCCCTATCCCTACTATTACGGCGCCCCGGCGGCCTACGACGACGGTCCGCCGCCGCCCTATGGCGCGGCGCCCTACGCCGCCCCGGGTTCGCCCCCGCCGATCGCCGGCGGCCCGCCCGCCGCGGCCGCTCCCGCTCCGCAGGCCTCAAGCCAGACCTGCGGCCAATGGCAGTGGAAAGCCGACCAGGGCAAATACGTCTGGAACACCGCCGGCTGCTGATCGCCGCCTAACCCTTCCCCCCAGGGGGAAGGGCAAGGTCGCTGTTGGGTGCGCGCGTTTCACGACGCAAGTGAGGATTCACCGCTAAGGGCGCGAAGCGCGTTCCTTCTGAAGCCGGCCCATCCGATTAGCCTTCCGGCCTGCGCCCGCCTTCGCGTCCTTGCGCCTTGGCGTCAAATTCCGAAAACACCGGTCCCTCAAGGCGGCCCGGTCTCACGAGGCGGATCGGCGGTGGCCGCATAGGGCGATCCCGGCGTGTTCTCCTCCGCCTCCTGGATCGCCCAGTCCTCGTCCTTCCAACGGTCCCAGTCCGGCTTGACGCCCAGTTCCTTGCAGAAGTCGGCGATGGTTTCGCCAATGCTCCAGCCGTCCCAGGTGTCGTAGCTCTCGTACTCCTCGTCCTCCCAGAGCTCGTCCAGGGCCTCGAACTTCGGCTCGCGGCTCTCCCGGTCCGGCTGCTCCAGGCGGATGAAGTCGCGGACGATATTGTCGACGATGTTCACGCGAATCTGGCGGTCCCGCTGGCGCGCTTCGGCGCCCGCCGCCTCGGCCGCCTTGCGCCGCGTCTCGTACAGATCCTCGAGGCCCGACAGCCGCAGCCGGCGCTCCTTCATCAGCTTGTTCTCAAGCATGATGGTCACCCGCACGGCGCGGGCGATCTTGGCGATGATCGCGCCGAAATCGCCGCGGACCTCAAGGACGATAGCCTCCTCGATGACCTCCTTCACGCCGGCCCGATCGGCGAAGTTCTGCAGATCCCGCTGCGCCTTGGCCTGCACGGCCACCGTCTCGGCCAGCTCCATGCAGATATCGGAGAGCCGGGCCAGCTTGCACAGCATGGCCTCGGTCCGCACCCCATCGGGATCGAACACAGGCGCGCCAGGGCCATCGACGTCCTTCAGGGCGTCGGTCCGGGTCTCCGCGGCGATGTCCGTGTGCGTGTTCACATCAAGAACAAAAAGAGAACACTTTCGCGCGTTTGTCAAGCAGAAAATGCTCTGGCAGACTGTCGCGGTACGGGCGCGACCAGCCAGGGACCCGAGCCATGCAAGACCAGGCCCACGCGATCATGCGCAATACCCGCACGCTGGAGTCCTACCGCGCCTGGGCGCGATCGATGTCCCGCTGGGGCCAGCCCCTGATCGCGGCCGCCATCGTCCCGCTCGTCCTCGGCGGCGTCATCGTCGGCGAGGGCCTGATCCGCGGTTCCGTCACCAACGTCGGGGCCGCCGCCATGCTGACCCTCGTCGGCCCGGTGCTCATCGGCCTCGGCGTGATCCTCACCGCCCTCCGCCGCAAATCCCACCCCTGGGTCGCCCCGGAATAGAGCGCCGGCGGCGGGCGAAGGCGCTCAAGGTAACTAGGGATACCTTCTCCCCTCGTGGGAGAAGGAGGGGCCCGCCGCGAAGCGGTGGGAGGATGAGGGGCCGCGCCGGCCGCGCCTCACCCCCCAAACCGCACCCGGTATCGCCCCCGCCCGACAAACTCCAAAAACCCCCGGTCCCGCAACACCTGCAGCTGCTGCCTGATCTTCGGCCGCACATTCCGGTTGCCCGGATAGACCGCCGAAAGCGCCCCCTCGAACGCATAGACGTCGTCCAGCGAAAACTCCCGGGCGCCCACCCGCTCGACGCATTTCATCACCTCGATCAGCCACCCCCGCGCCGCCGGCCGTTCCTCGCGCAGGAACAGGGTCGCCCGCCACTGCGCCCGCACATGGTCGCGCGGCAGCGCCTCGGCTCCATCGATCGGGCTCAGACGTTTAGAATCCGCAGGTCAAGTCAGGCAAACAGGCCAGCGACGACGCTACCCGCGCCAACAATTTGGCTGGCGACGCCGGCAATGGCTTGCGCATCGCCGATCGCTGTTCCAATGGTGTTCGCAATACCGCCCAAAATACCTGTCCAGGAATTCTGGCCATCCGTGTAGCCGGTGTTATATCCCGCTTGCCAACCATTGGCGTAACCTTCGCCATAACCGTTACTGAACCCGATGGCGTAGCCGGTTGTAAATCCAGTGACGTAACCGGAGTCATACCCCGTTTCCCATCCCGCCGTGTACATCACACGAAACATCGTGGTCGCGCCGCAAGTTAACCCGGCCTCATATCCATCCAGAAAACTTCTGTAAGCCGCAATAGCAGTCTGGTTACCCGGACTGTCGGCCATGAGCATTTGAAAATCGCTCAATACAAAGCCGTAAAATTGGTTGGCTAAACGGAACGTGAAGTCCGGGCCTGTGCCGCCCAACTTGCTGATCGCCTCGAGATGCGGCCCAAATTTGTTGAAGATAGCGGTGGGATCCAAAATCTGCGCGTAGGTCGTTCCTCCGCGATAATCTATGATCCGCTCGTTGTTTAGATATCCTCCCAGCAGGAACAACGTGTACCCCACCAGCCGCCCGATGTGCTCCGTGGTGTATCGCGAGCCCAGTAGCGCCCAGATGCTCGCCAGGCAGCCCTTTGACGTATCAATCGTGCCGTCCGTCAGCTTGTCGCCGAGCCTCCAGCCCTCCACCATGCCAGCGACCTGCAACGCGCTGTCGGTATTCGCCGTCAGGCAGGTCAAATATTCCGAATTCCAACTGCCAGTCCCTGTCATCGTGTTTGACAGCGTCTGAAAATATTCGCCGATCCATTTCTCCGCCGAGCGCACCGGCGGCGAACCGGCGACCGGCGGCGCTGTGTTGATGCTCAACAGCCCGTTTGGTACAAGCGCGTGGCAGGCGCTGTAGTATTTCTGGAATATTAGCCGCGTAACGAGGCCTGCTAAGAAGGAAGAGTCTATCAACATTGCCGTTTGGTAAGGGACCACGTAGCCATATTTCATAATATTAACAAACGTGGTGTAATCAATAAATTGGCTTGGAGCTTTGAAAGCTTGAGTCGCGATTAAGTTATCCATAAATCTTACCCTCAAGATCACCTTGTCGGGCGTTGGGGTAACATGTTTATATGGCTGCCAATCGTAATCGACGCCGGGAGTCTGTTGTGCTTCGCCGACCACTGAAATGAAGCGATCGGCTCTCAAATTCAGGAGCGTGAAATAGCATCCGTAATCGCTTAGTCCTGGCGTGCTGTAGATCGTCTGCAGATTGCTGGCGATGGCTTGTTCGGACAGCGGCGTCCTCACCAAGCGAGCGTGATGCGGTCCCGCCGCGCGATGCCTCGGTGATCGCCCCGAGGCCTCCGCCACGGACGGGGCCGCAAACGAGCCGCCAAGCACGGCGGCGGTGGTGATTGTTCCTCCCGTAAGAAACAGATCGCGCCGCGTGGATTTGAAGTCTTCGGTCATTGCCTGCCCCCCGGCCGGAAAGTGTAGTCAGGTTGGTGTTTGTTGATGGTCGGCCGCCTCCAACACTGAATAGACTAGATCGGCCAGCTAAAATTGTGAAGCGCGGATTTACCCGGTCAAGTGCGTCCGCGCGAACGCGGGGACAAGTGCACATATGGTGGCGAACGCGCCGTCTACCACCTTGCGCCCGAACGGCCCTACTGGCTCTTCAGCTCATGTGCCTCGTTGCAGGCGCCGCAATAGAAGTCGGCTACCGGCCGGTTGCCCGCGAACCGGTTCAGTCGCGCCGCGCCACAGTCGGCGCCCACATTGCATGACAGGTCGAATCCGGCGCATCGTCGCGGCGTGAGCGACGCAGCCGATATCGATGATGACGACTTCATAGAAGAGGTCACGCGCGGCGAGGTCGCTCTTGAACCAAGCGAGGCCGCAGACCCGCGCGCCCTGGTCGAAGCAAAGATCCCGGCTGACATCCTCGACGCCTACGAGGTCCACAGTTACCGAAGCGCGGCGGTGATCCTCAGCGAAAGCCATCCTCGCGAGTTCAAGGAACTCTGTGACGCGCTAAGAGCGTTCAAAATCACAACGACCATGATCCGACGGGCAGGGGGCAATGAGTCCGATATCCCCAAGCTGCTTTCAAACTACCTGCGCCCGCTGGGGTGGGACGAGACGATCATCCAAGGCGATCTCTTAATCCATCTGACGTCCAAAGCGCTTGTCGGACAGACCGCGAAGGGCAAGCCAAAGTTCGAAAAACGGGTCAGGGAGTTGCGTCGCGAGAAATATCTCGACGGACATAAGGTGGATTACGTCAAAGGCCGGGTCGCATTCGATCTCGAATGGAACAGCAAGGACCAGACGTTTGATCGGGACCTCTACGCATTCAGCGCGTTCGCCCAATGCGGCGTCGTCGACGTCGGTGTGTTGGTGACGCGCGGCGTGTCGCTAAATCCAGCGCTGGCTGAGATGGGTCCGGCGCTCAAGCGTGACGGGTCGCCGGAGATCACATCAAGCGGCAGACCGAGGATGGTGATGGAGAAATACGGAGCCAGCACCACGTGGATGGGCAAGCTGCTTTATCGTCTGAACGCAGGCCGCAACGGGGCCTGTCCGGTACTGGTGATCGGAATCACGCCCAAATGCATTGAAGACTGGCCCATCGTCGCAACGTGATAACTGGCACTTGCGCGCGGAACAATAACGGAACAGATTTGACTCTCTCGAATGCGGCGGAGTCCGATACGCTCATGCCAACGCTCGATCTGATTCGCGCGCAAGGAAGCCAGAATGCCGCTCTCTGACGCCGGTGTAGACGCCGCCAAGGACCTCGCCGGGTTTGCGCGGGGGCGGAAGTACAAGACCATTCTGGCCGACCCGCCATGGCGGTTCACCAACCGCACCGGCAAGATGGCGCCCGAACATCGGCGGCTGTCGCGGTACGAAACCATGACGCTGGATGACATCTGCGCTCTGCCGGTGGAGGGGGTCGCGGCGGATACGGCGCACCTCTATCTCTGGGTGCCCAACGCCCTTCTGCCCGATGGCCTGCGGGTCATGCAGGCGTGGGGGTTCGAGTACAAATCCAACCTGATCTGGCACAAGGTCCGCAAGGACGGCGGCTCCGATGGCCGCGGCGTCGGCTTCTACTTCCGCAATGTCACCGAGGTCATCCTGTTCGGCGTGCGCGGCAAGAACGCCCGCACACTCGCCCCCGGCCGACGCCAGGTCAACATGATCGAGACCCGCAAACGGGAACACAGCCGCAAACCGGACGAACAGTATGAGCTGATCGAAGCCTGCTCGCCAGGCCCCTACCTGGAGATGTTCGCGCGCGGCGAACGTAAGAAGTGGTCGGTCTGGGGCAACCAGGCCGACGCCGACTACGCGCCGACATGGAAGACGTATTCGTACAATTCGGCCGTGGCGGCGGAGTAGGGTTACCGATTTTGGAGGATACGTTCCAAACGAACTATGTCCACTGATCACCCAATTCCCTCAGCGTCGTTGCATCAACGCTAGTGTGGTTCAGGTTTTCTAATGCCTCGTCAAACAAATCCTGCCGACCAGCAGCTATCGCAATACGCGCCCGAGCTAGCTGTACAGGTGCATTCTCGTTCAAGTTATCGGGCACCGTAACATTCATCGCCGCAGTCAAAATGGACTGACGATCTTGCGAGCTCTCGTCAAGCATAGCCGAATCGTATTGGATCTGTAGGTAAGCGGCAAGGAGCATCGGGTCGCTGTGCATTTCGCTTAACAAATAGTCCGCCGCGAGGTCTGGTCGACTCTCTCCAGCCATTATGGCGGCTCTTGCTGCTACCAAAAAGGAACTTAGCCGTACCGGCGCATTGTCTTCGGCCTTCCTTAGGACTTCACGCGCTCGCGCTAGGTGGCCACGCCTTACTGCAATCCGAATGATGGAAAGCGCTGCCTTAACGTTGTGAGGCTTTTCTTCGAATTGGGTGTCA
>Ga0302314_10000691_pt1 | contig 62621 bp, 52 predicted proteins | sample III_Palsa_N2_3_FD_200533 | JGI IMG/M metagenome (GOLD analysis project Ga0302314, IMG submission 200533) | Peat permafrost microbial communities from Stordalen Mire near Abisko, Sweden - III_Palsa_N2_3 | ecosystem: Environmental > Terrestrial > Soil > Palsa > Peat permafrost | place: Sweden...
CCCGCGCCGCCGTGGCGCGGCTCCTCGATCCCGCCGTCGCCACCAACATCGCCGCCGCCGCCGATGCCAACGCCAAGGGCGATCTCCAGGAACTCCTCCAGCGGACCGGAGGCACCCCGCCCCGCTATCTTTGCCTTCGCGAGGAGGGGCCGGCTCATGATCGCTTTTATGAAGTTGCGGTCGAACGGGATGGCAAGGAACTGGGACGGGGCACGGGGAAGAATAAGCAGGAGGCTGAGTTCCACGCGGCGCGGGCGGCTTTGGCGGCGTTGAGAGGGAATGGCGGAGAATCTACTGCTGGATTGCCGCCGGGCGATTCCTGACATCTTACACTTATTATCTTGTGAGTGTTTGGAGACGCAAAGCCCTGGAAGCATTTCCAGCAAATCGAACCGCAATTCAATCGTGCGAAAGTCCTCTCGGACTTTGGATTGAGCTGGAAGAGGGCTTTCTCTTAGCTTTGAAAAAAGGCGATCTTCAAGCTGCTGGTCGTTTTTTTGAATTTGCCCGGTGGTGTAGGAAAGACTCAAAAAATGAAGATGCGTCCACTGCGGCTTGGACGGTCTTCTATGAACATCTTCCCCATCGGAAACACAGCTGGCCGCTCGTCGCCGCTCTTGTCACTTCTTCGGAGTTTAGTGAATTAAGCGAAGGATTCCGATATCTCGCCAATCAAAGCGAATTTGAAGAGTTTGCGGCCTATTATAAAACTCATCGGAAGCCACCTTTTTAAGCATTAAGAGTTTCCCACTCTTTCTCTTTAGCGCTCCCGAATTTCCCTGCTAGCTTGTTAGGAATGGCCTTTTCGTGCATCGCCGTCCGGGGCGCCCGCGTTCATAATTTGAAGGGGATCGATGTCGATATTCCCCATTATGCCCTCACGGTGATTACCGGGCTGAGCGGGTCGGGGAAATCGTCGCTGGCCTTTGATACGCTCTATGCGGAGGGGCAGCGGCGGTATGTGGAGACGTTCTCGCCCTATACGCGGCAGTTTTTGGAGCGGGTCGATAAGCCGCAGGTGGAGTCGATCGAGGGGATTCCCCCGGCCATCGCCATCGAGCAGGCCAATGCGGTGCGGACCTCGCGGAGCACGGTCGGGACGATGACCGAGGTGGCCGATTATCTGAAGCTGTTGTTTCCGCGCTGCGCCCGTGCCGCCTGCCCGAGCTGTAACCGGGAGATTCGCGCCTGGACGACGCCGGAGATCGCCGCCGAGGCCGCCGGGTTGAAGGGCGAGGTGTTGGTCGCATTTGCGGTGCCATTTCCGAAGGGGACGCCGCTCGCCGCTGCTGGGGAGTTTCTCCGCGCCCAGGGGTTCCTCCGCATCTGGCGGGACAATCAGGTAGAACGGCTCGACGACCTCACCGCCGCCCAAGCCAAGAGCGCCGCGCCTGCCGAGATGTTGGTATTGCAGGACCGGGTGGCCGATCCGGCCCGCGATGGGGCGCGGTTGACCGAGGCGATCGAGGCGGCGCTCCGTTTCGGCAAGGGGCAGCTCCGCCTGCTTCAGCCTGCGGGGGAGAAGCGGTCCTTCGCGGAGCACCGTTATTCCCGCACCCTGATTTGTCCCTATGACGGGACGACCTTGCCGGAGCCGACGCCGGCGCTTTTCTCGTTCAACCATCCGAGCGGGGCCTGCCCGGCCTGCCGGGGGTTTGGCCGGACGATTGAGATCGATTACGAGCGGGCGCTGCCCGACCGGAGCCTGACGATCCGGCAGGGGGTGGTGAAGGCGTTCCAGGGGGCGCAGATGTCCGAATCGCAACGCGACCTGCTCAAGGCCTGCCGCCGCGAGGAGATCCCCATCGACGTTCCCTTCGCCCGGATGAACAAGGCCGACCAGCGCTTTGTGATCGAGGGAGAATTGGCCAAGGGGCGGACGGTCGAGGAGATCTCCGAGGTCGGCGGCTGGTATGGGGTGAAGGGGTTCTTCCAGTGGCTCGAATCGAAGAGCTACAAGATGCATGTCCGGGTGATGCTCTCCCGTTACCGCTCCTATCAGGATTGCTCCACTTGTGGGGGCACCCGTTTTCAACCGACGCCGCTCCGCTTCTATCTCACCGGCGGGGATGGAGTGAAACGGACGATTGCCGAGATCAATGCCCTGCCGCTCGGCGAGGCGTTGGCCTTTGTCGAGGGGTTGCCGCTCTCGCCGCACGATGAGCCCGCGCTCCGGCTCCGGCAGGAGCTCGTCGCCCGGCTCGGTTACCTCCGCGATGTCGGCCTCGGCTATCTCACGCTCAACCGAGCAACCCGGACGCTTTCCGGCGGCGAGGTGGCGCGGGTCAACCTGACCTCGTGCCTCGGCAATTCGCTGGTCAACACCCTCTTCGTCCTCGACGAGCCGACGATCGGCCTCCATCCCCGCGACACCGGCCAGCTCCTCCACGTCATCGGCCAGCTCCGCGACCGGGGGAATACGGTGGTGCTGGTCGAGCACGACGAATCGGTGATGGCCCGCGCCGATCATATCGTCGATCTCGGTCCCGGGCGGGGCGAGCAGGGGGGCGAGTTGCTTTATTCCGGGCCCTATGAGGGGCTGCTGAAGGATACGCGCTCGCTCACCGGCGGATTTCTCAGCGGGAAACGGAGCATTGAAATTCCCAAACGCCGCCGTCCGGCGCAGAAGGGCCGCACCCTCTGCATCGAGGGGGCGAAGATCCACAATCTCGACGGGCTCGACATCGAGATCCCGCTCGGCCTCTTCGTCGCCGTCACCGGGGTGAGCGGTTCGGGCAAGAGTTCGCTGGTCCATGAGGTGATCTACGACAATCTCAAGCGGGCGGAGCAGGAGGGCCGCGAGCAGGGCGCGGTCTCGCCGGAGTTCTCCAGCGAGACGGTGGCGCGGCTGACCGGCCATGAGCGGATCGGCGAGGTCGTCCGGGTCGACCAATCGCCGCTCACCCGGACCTCCCGCTCGAATCCCGCGCTCTATCTCGGCGCGTGGAGCCCGATCCGCGATCTCCTCGCCGCGACCGAGGAGGCGGCGGCGCAGGGGTTCACGGCGGGGACGTTTTCGTTCAACGGCGGGACCGGGCGCTGCCCGCGTTGCGGCGGCGCGGGGGTCGAGAAGATCGAGATGCAGTTCCTCGCCGATGTCTTCCTGACCTGCCCGACCTGCGAGGGGAAGCGGTTCCAGCCCCATGTCCTCGAGGTCCGCTACCGGGGGAAGAACGTCGACCAGATCCTGGGGATGACCGTCGAGGAGGCGCGGGCCTTCTTCGCGCCGGAGCCCGCGATGGCGTTGACGGTGCGGAGCCGGCATGAGCAGATCGCTGCCGCGCTCGATCTCCTGCGAGACGTTGGCCTTGGCTATCTCCGGCTGGGCCAACCGCTCAACCAGCTCTCCGGCGGCGAGGCGCAGCGGATCAAGCTGGTCAGCCACCTGGCGGGCCGTAAGCCGCTGGCCGATGAAGGCGAGGAAAGCGAGGCCGATTCCGACGCGCCGCCTTCCGCGAAGGCACGGCCCGGTGAACGGCTCTTCATCCTCGACGAGCCGACCACCGGCCTTCACTTCGAAGATATCCGGCTGCTGGTCGCGGTCTTCCAGCGGATGGTCGATCGGGGCGACTCGGTCTTGGTGATCGAACATAATCTGGACGTGATCAAATCGGCCGATTGGATCGTCGAGCTCGGCCCCGAGGCGGGCGCGGGCGGCGGCGAATTGGTCGCGCAGGGGACGCCCGAGGAGGTGGCGATCCAGGGGACGGCGACGGGGCGGTTCCTGCAGGAAAAGCTTTCGCCCTCCAAGGCGCAGACCAAGGCGAAGGCGGCCCGGGTCCGCGAGCAGGCCGCCGCCTTCCGTGTCCGCCCGGAGGCCTCGAACCAGATCGAGATCCACAACGCCCGCCATCACAATTTGAAGAACCTCTCGCTCGGCATCGAGCGGGGCCAGATGACCGTCGTCACCGGCCTGAGCGGCTCGGGCAAGTCGACCTTGGCCTTCGATATTCTCTTCGGCGAGGGGCAGCGGCGCTACCTCGACAGCCTCAACGCCTACGCGCGGCAGTTTGTCGACCAGATGGAGAAGCCGGAGGTCGATTCGATCACCGGCATTCCGCCCGCCGTCGCCATCGAGCAGCGGCTGACGCGGGGCGGCGGCAAGAGCACGGTCGCCACGGTGACGGAAATTCATCAGTTCCTCCGTCTCCTCTACGCCAAGCTCGGCACGGCCCACGATCCCGAGACCGGCGAGGCCGCCGTCCGCCAGACTCCCGCCGAGGTGACGGAGCGGCTGCAAGCTCATCTGAAAAGGGCGGGCGAACTGACGATTCTCGCGCCGCTGATCAAGGCCCGCAAGGGGCTCCATACCGAGATCGCCAAATGGGCCGCCAAGAAGGGTTATCCCGCGCTGCGGGTCGACAAGAAATGGATCGAGCCGGCCAAGTTCAAGGCGCTCGACCGCTTCACCGAGCACACCATCGATGTGGTGCTCGGCAATCTTTCCAAGAAGCAGCCCGAGGCTGAGCAGCGCCGCCTGATTGAGACCGCGCTGGCGCTGGGCCGGGACACGCTCTACGTCCTCGACAACCGGAGCCGGGAGACGATCTACAGCACCGCGCTCCATGTGCCGGGAACGGGCCGCTCCTTCGACGAGCTCGACCCGCGCCTCTTCTCGTTCAACTCGCCGCACGGCTGGTGCCTGGCCTGCCAGGGCTACGGCTCGGTCCGCGAGGTGAAGACCGATGACGACGCCTCCGAGTTGGAAAAGGAGATCGAGATCGAGCGGGCCCATGAGGAGGAGTCGGAGGAAGGTCCCCAGCCCTGCCCCGCCTGCCACGGGGCGCGGCTCAATCCGCTGGCGCGGGCGGTCCGGCTCGACTTCGGGAAGTGGAAGGGCGATCCCGGCGGGCCGACGTTGCCCGACATCGGTCAGCTCTCGGTCTCCGACGCCGCCGCTCATTTCGGCGGGTTGAAATTGAAGGGGCGCGCCGCCGCCATCGGGCGCGACATCGTGCCGGAGATCGCCCAGCGGTTGAAGTTCCTCGAGGAGGTCGGCCTTGGCTACCTCACTCTCGACCGGGCGGCGACGACGCTCTCCGGCGGCGAATCGCAGCGGATCCGACTTGCCGCCCAGCTCGGCTCGAATCTGCAGGGTGTTCTCTACGTCCTCGACGAGCCGACGATCGGCCTCCATCCCCGCGACAACGCCCGGCTCCTCGATTCGCTCGACGCGCTCAAGGCGAAGGGGAATACCCTGGTCGTCGTCGAGCACGACGAGGAGACGATGAAGCGGGCCGACCGAATCCTCGACCTCGGCCCCGGCGCGGGCCGCAACGGCGGACGGATCGTCGCCGACGGGACCTGGCGCGAGATCGCCAAGAATACGAACTCTGCCACCGGCCTCCTGCTCGGCGCGCCGCTGGTCCATCCGATGCGCGGGTCGCGCCGCCCCTGCGGGCCGAAGGATGGCGTCTCCTGGTTCACCGTGAAGGACGCCCACGTCCACAATCTCAAGAATATCGACGTCGCCTTTCCGGCGGGGCGCCTCACCGTCCTCTGCGGCTTGAGCGGCGCGGGCAAGAGCACGCTGCTGCATGAGGTCTTGAAGCTGGAGGCGCTGGCGACCACGGATACCGGCAAGCGCAGGACGAAACGGGGCGCCGCGCCGCTTTGGAGCGCGGTCACCGAGGTCGATCCCTCGCCGATCGGCAAGACCTCCCGCTCGACTCCCGCCACTTACCTGGGCCTGATGGACATCCTTCGCGACCTCTACGCGCAGATGCCGCTGGCCCGCCAGCGCGGCTACACTGCCAGCCGCTTTTCGTTCAACAGCGGCGAGGGCCGTTGCGAAAGTTGCCAGGGCCAGGGGCGACTGAAGATCGAGATGCAGTTCCTGCCGACCGTGCTGCTGCCCTGCGAGGCGTGCGGCGGCAAGCGGTACAAGCCCGACACGCTCGAGGTCCTATTCAACGGGCGGAACATTGCTGAAGTGTTGGGGATGGGAATCGACGAGGGGGTCGAGTTCTTCGCCGGGGTCCCCCGCCTGCAGCGCCCGCTCCAGCTCCTTCAGCAGACCGGCCTCGGCTACCTCACCCTCGGTCAGCCGAGCCCGACCCTTTCGGGCGGCGAGGCCCAGCGGCTGAAATTGGTGACCCAGCTTTTCCATTCGCTCGAAGGGGCCTTCCAGACCCGGATGCGGACCCGCGCCCTGGAGGCGCCGGGCCAGCTCTTTCTCCTGGAGGAGCCGACCATCGGCCTCCACCTCGCCGACGTGAAGCGGCTCCTCGACGTGCTCCATGGCTTGGTCGACGCGGGCCACACCGTCGTCGTGATCGAGCACCACCTCGATGTCATCGCCGAGGCCGACCACGTCATCGAGCTCGGGCCTGGCGCGGGGGAGGACGGCGGACGGATCGTCGCCGCCGGAACTCCCGAGATGGTGGCCAAGGCGAAGAAATCGGCGACTGCGCCGTTTTTGCGGTCGGTTCTCCAGCTTCCCGGGGAATAAATCTCGCGAACCCGCCCCATCCCTTCTAAAAAATCCCCATGATCCGATCGCTTCTTAGAGCCTGTCTAGAAAGTCGGAGTAGAGCCGCGTTGGTGGGGATTTTGGTTTTGGGCAAGGCGCGAGCGACGAGCATATCAATTGAAAGATACGTGAGGAGCGAGCAACGCAGCCCAAAGCCAAAAGCACCCCAACCCGAAGGGCAGGAGTGTTCCTCACTCCTGCGCGGCCCGCTCCGAGTTTCTAGGCAGGCTCTTATCGCGGCCCTCGGCCTCCTGCTGGTGATGCCCTTGCTGGCGCAGGACGATCCCGCCGCCCGCGAGGACGAGAAGGCGGCCCGCGAGAAGCTCCTTCGCGCCGCCGACCAGATCGATGTCCTTCAGTCGTCCAACGACGCCAACACCGCGCAGATCGCCACGCTCAAGTCGTCCAACGATCAGCTCCGCACCGATCTCGACGCCGCCAAGGCCGACATCGCCGCGCTCAAGGCGGAGAACGCCGACCTCCATGCCGCGCTTGAAAAGCTCGACGCCGCCCGCCTCGACGAAGAGAAGACCCTCCTGGACAAGGTTTCCAAGATCGTCGCCGATGCCGGGAAGCACCCAGCCGCCGACGAGCCCCCGTCCGCGCCCGACACTCCGGCCCCCTCCACGGATAAACCGGCGGCGGATGCCAAGCCCCCCGCCACCGCCTCCTCCGACGACAAGGGCTTCGTCTACGTGGTGGTGAAGGGGGATACCCTCCACGCCATCGCCGCCGCTTATCAGGCGAACGGCGTCAAAGTCACCGTCGCCGACATCCGCAAGGCGAACAATATGACGGCGAAGGATATGATCCGGACCGGCCAGAAGCTTTTCATTCCGAAAAGCTAGGGTCTGTTCACGAATTGCCCGCATGGAACCCGCCTCCCCCCGCTCCCACGATTCGGGTTCCCATTTCGAGCCGATCCCGGAGGCGGTTCACGCCCTGCGCAAGCCCCGGCCCGGGCGAGGGAAGAACTTCATCACCGAGGTCCTCCTCCCCTCGCTCTTCTCGAAGAAGGCGGGCGTCCGCCACCACACCCCGATCTTCCCGAAGGTCGCCAAGGGGCAGGTCTGCCTTACCTGGATCGGCCACGCTTCCTTCCTCATCCAGACCCATGACCACAACATTCTGGTCGATCCGAATTGGGCCAACTGGATGATCGTGATCCGGCGGCTCCGCCACGCCGGGCTCTCCATCGAGGACCTGCCGAACATCGATCTCGTCCTCATCACCCACGCCCACTTCGACCACCTCAACCGCCGCTCCCTTCGCCGAATCGCCGCCCGCCAGCCCATCGTCGTTCCGGCGGGGGTCGCCAATCTCGTCCACGACCTCGGCTTCGAGAAGGTCCACGAGATGAACTGGTGGGACTCATGGAGCTTCAAGGGTCTCACCATCACCTTCACCCCCGCCAAGCATTGGGGCGCCCGCGTCCTCCACGACCGGCACCGGGGCTACGGCGGCTATTGCATCGAGTATCAGGGCCGCTCCGTCTTCCATTGCGGCGATACCGCCTACTTCAACGGCTTCAAGGAGATCGGCCGCCGCCTGAAGCCGGAGATCGTCCTGATGCCGATCGGCGCCTACGAGCCCCCTTCGCGGCGCGATGTCCATATCGGGCCGGAGCAGGCGGTGATCGCCTTCCGCGAGCTGCAAGGGAAGATGATGGTCCCGATGCACTTCGGCACCTACCGGATGAGCTACGAGCCGCTCCATGAACCGGCCCAGCGCCTCCTCCTGGCCGCCGCCCAGGATGGCGTCACCCAGCAGATCAAGTTCCTCTTCGAGGGGATGCCGCAGATCTTCTGACCGGCGGGCGGTGTTTGCGGCGAAAAAGTCTTGGAATCGGCGCACACCCTGCTTCATTCCCCGTCTACCTAAGGCCGTTTCCTTCATCCCCTCTCCCGTGACCCATCCGACTTCGGCGCCCGACGGCAATTCCTCCCTCCCCGGCGAGCGGAAAAAGGCGCAGCGTGCCGAGATTCGGCGGCGACTCGCCACCCTGAGCGATGAGAGCCGTTCCCTGCTTTCGGACGCCATCGGCGCCCGGCTGGAGAGGATCGCCGCTTGGCGCAACGCCCGCACCGTCGCCCTCTACGCTCCCCTCCGCTACGAGCCGAGTCCTCCCTGGCCCGCGCCTCCGGAGGGCCTGGGCCGGCCGGTCCGGCGGGTCGCCTTTCCCCGGATCTCCCCCGAATTTTCCTCCATCGAGCTGCGGCAGGCCGAGAGTCCCGCCTCCCTGATCCCCGGCCATGCCAGCCGCGGCTGGACCCTCACCGAGCCGCCCGCCAGCGCGCCCCTGGTCGCCGACGCCGAGATCGACGTGGCCTTGGTCCCCGGCATCGCCTTCGACCGGAGCGGGCGGCGGCTGGGCCGGGGCGGCGGCTATTACGACCGCCTGCTGGCCCGCCTGCCCGCCGCTGCCCTCCGCATCGGCGTCTTCTTCTCGGTGCAGGAACTCGAGGAGGTTTGCGAGGAGACCCACGACCGCCGCCTCGACCTGATCGTCACCGAAAATGAAATAATCGAGATTCCCGGCGGGAAACCTGCTTCCTCCCCTCTTTCCAAAGCTAATTTACCTGGAGAAAAAACATGAGACGTTTCGCAGTGCTGACCTCGGGCGGAGACTCCCCCGGCATGAACCCCGCCATCCGTTCCGTCACCCGGAGCGCGATCAACTTCAACCTCGAAGTGGTCGGCATTCGCAACGGCTACCAGGGGCTCCTCGACGAGGAATTCGTCAAGCTCGACGTCCTTGCCGTCAGCGGCAAGAACCGCGACGCCGGCACCTTCCTCCAGACCAGCCGCTGTCCCGAGTTCATCACCGAGGCGGGCCAGAAAAAGGGCGTCGAAATCCTCCGCCGCCATAAGATCGAGGGCCTGATCGTCATCGGCGGCGACGGCTCCCTCACCGGCGCCCGGGCCATCCACCGGCTCGGCTATCCCGTCATCGGCATGCCCGGCACCATCGACAACGACATCTACGGGACCGAGATGGGCATCGGCGTCGATACCGCCCTCAACACCATCATCCACCTCGTCGATATGATCAAGGCGACCGCCGCCTCCCACCGGCGTTGTTTCGTCGTCGAGGTAATGGGGCGGAGCAGCGGCTACCTCGCGCTGATGACCTCGATCTCGACCGGCTCCCAGGTCGCGGTGATCCCCGAATACCGGGTCAATATGGAGCGGATCGTCCAGGGTCTCGACCGCCGCTTCAAGCACAACCACAACAACAGCGTTCTCATCGTCGCGGAGGGAGTCTGCGGCGGGGCCGAATTCATGACCCGCCTCCAGGCCTGCGGCACGATCAAGCAGGAGGTCCGCCTCACTGTCCTCGGCCACGTCCAGCGCGGCGGCGTCCCCACCCACTTCGACCGCCTGCTCGGCGCCCGCATGGGCGAGATGGCGGTGCTCGCCCTGATGAACGGGGAGACCGGGGTGATGATCGGCCAGGTCGAGGGGAAGATGCAGCTGCGGAATCTTGAGGATATCCTTGGGCGGAAGAAGCATCTGCCTGCGGATGCGATCCGCGTGGCGCGGAATCTGGGGATCGAGTTCGGGGATGCGGTGGAGGCGTAGAGTGTTGTGATCTTTTGGGGCTGCGCCCCGGGTCCCCGCTCGGAGGGAGAATTACGCCGAATCCGGGCGGATGATACCGCGCGGACGCGAGGAGCGCGGGAAAGCGGGCTCTTCGATTTCAGGTGGCGGAAGTCGGGAGAAGATCGAGCGCGTTGGCTATGGGCGGGCCGGGATGCACGGGGGCAAAGCAGTAGGGAACGATGCAAAGGGGCTGCGCCCCCTTGGACCCTGCCCGGACTCGATCTGTAACCTTTATGGGAGAGGCGTCGTGGGAAGTGTCTACGACTTCGCCGGATTCAGATCCTCATACGCCTTCAGCGTATCGATCCCCTCGGTCTCCGTCGTCGCGTCGAGTTGGCGCCAGACGACGGTGCCGTCGTGGATGAGGAAGGCTTGGCGCTTGTCGAGGCCGGTGGGGAGGGAGGGGACGCCGAAGGCCTCGGCGACCATCCGCTCCGGATCGGAGAGGAGGGTGAAGGGGAGCTGGTTTTCGTTGCGGAATTTGACGAGGGCATCGACCGAATCGAGGCTGACGCCGATCACGGTGACTCCCTTGGCCTGCAATTGGGGAAAGGAATCGCGCAGGCTGCAGGCCTGGGCGGTGCAGCCTTTGGTGCCAGCCTTGGGATAGAAATAGACCAGGGTCCAGCCCTTCGCCAGCGCGGCGCCGAGATCGACGGGGGTGCCGTCCGCATCGGGCGCGGAGAGATGAGGGGCAGGCGCTCCCACGTCGAGAGGATCGGCCCAGGAGGGGGAAAGCAAGATTCCCAAAGCCAGCAGCAGAAGGAAGAGACGCATGGACCCCATTAATAAGCAGGCGGCGCGAGGAAGGCAATCCTCACCATGGAATGCCTCGCCTCAAGCCCGGGCCGGGGAAATCCTCTTGTTCAACATGGCGATCAATCGCTTGCCCAAAAGCATCCCGGGCTGCTCGACATAGCGGAAGGAAAAATGGGCCATTGCCAACGTCAGTCCCACGCCGACACCGTAACAAAGCAGGAGCAGGAGGAGCGCGCCTGCCGTCGGGAAAAAATGGGAGCTTCCCAATAGCAGGGGCCCCACGCGGTGAAGCGGGTAGCGCATCACCACATAGACGACGAAGACGTGCAGCAGATAACAGCTGTAGCTGATCTTTCCGATGTAACAAAAGACGGGATTCACCACGACCTTCCAGGGATAAATCGCCAACGCCCGGACAATCATCGCAAAACCGAGGCCGAAGATAAAGGGGGGCGGCAGCAGGACGTTGGCGGGAATCAGGCAATTCACGGCCAGAACGACCAGGCCCAGGATCAAAAAGCAAAGCGCCTTGGGCTGCCCGGCGGGATTGATCCCCGATTTGACGATCGCCGGATCTCCCACGCATAGGAAATAAAGCAGGAAGCCCGTGAGGAACACCGGCAGCTGGGACGGCAGCCAGAAGGTCAAAAAGCGGGCGGCCAGCGCATTGGACCGATAAGGAGAAAACAGGGGCCCCGCTCCATGCAGAAAAAATAACTTTTCCACAATGACGATCAGGCAGGCCGACAGGAGAAGGGAGCCGACTATCGCCCAGGCCGCATGCATCCAATTCCGCAGGTGAGCCACCAGGAAGGGGACCAAAAGATAAAAGCTCATTTCCACCCCCACGGACCAACCGCCGGGGACCACGCTGTTGATCGTCGTCGGATACCAGGCATGGACCATGAAGATGGTCATCAGAACATGCTGCCAATGGATTCCGCCGGGAGCCCATGCCTGCAGGAGAAAATAACGCCGCGCGTCGAACCAGCTGTAGAAAAAGATCATCGTCCAAAAAAGCGGGGCGATGCGGAAGAACCTTCGGATAAAGAAGTTGAGGGTGGGCCGCGCCTCGCTGCGCCGCCTTGAATGGATCGAATGGATCAAGGTGAAGGCGCTGATGACGTAAAACAACTGAACTCCGGCGCGTCCCAAGGTTATGATCGCTCCTAAAAGGGTCCCTTCATGAACCCCCGCCAGATCCGCCGTGTGGCAGGCGATGACCAATAAAAAGGCCAGCCCCCTCAAGGCGTCGATGAAGCTGAAATGCTCCAGATTCCCCGTGACGTAAACGAGTGGTTCCCGGGAAAGCGGATCCGGCGCGGTCGAGGGGGCTAACTCGGGATCCCGGGGAATGGAGGGAGTCATGAAATATGCCGAGAGACGCCGCCATCTTGGGCGGCTGCCTGGGCCAATTGCAATTCTGGAATTCCGGGGGCTGATTCCCGATTTTGAGCCATCGCTGGCTCCCGACCAGACAATGTTGCGAAACCGTCACCGATTTGGCACGCGGGAGGCGGACCCTTGCGCTACGCATGGTCACTATCCCCGACCTTCCGTCCACTTCCTCCGCCAGTTCCCCCCCGAGCTCGCTTCCGCAGCCGGCTCTCGATCCCCTTTCGCATTCCCCGCAGGATACTTCCCCAAACCCGCTCTTCGCCGATCGCTTCCTCCCCTTCGATCCGACGGCCGAGACCGGCACTCCGGGAGTCGAGCAGATCGATCTGCGGGGGTTGATCGACCACACCCGCTCGGTTTCCCGGCACACCCTGGTCGAGGAGGTCTACCGGATCTTCCAGACCACCAAGCTCTCCTACCTCCCGGTCCTCGACGGCGCTGTGCCGGTCGGCCTCTGCTCGCGCGGGCAGATCGGCTTCCTGCTCGGTTCCCAATACGGGTTTGCGCTCTACGCGCGGCAGACCATCGACCGCCATCTCCTGCCCCGTTTCCTGGTGGTGGGGGAGCAGGAGCCGATTCGCGGCGCGCTCGATCTCAGTCTGGGCCGGCTCGGCGACGACTTTCACCACGACGTCGTCCTGGTCGATCGCGAGGGCTATTTCCTCGGCTCAATCGGCATCCAGACGCTGGTCCGCGTCCAGTCCTCGCTGGTCCGCGAGCAGGTCGAGGACCTCGCCCGCCAGCGGCGCAATCTCGGCGCGAACAACCGGGAGCTCTTCCGCTCCGTGATCGAGCTGCGCCAGTCGCAGGCCCGCTACCGGATCCTTTTCGAGAACAGCACCGTCGGCGTCGGCCTGCTCGACGCCTCGGGCGAGATCGAGACCGTGAACCAGAGCCTTGCCGCGTGGCTCGGTATGGAACTGGGCTCGGGCGGCGAGCGGGAGCGCAACCTCCTCGACGCCTTCCAGCCGAAGGAGCGGGGCAAGCTCCTCGCCGCGCTCCAGCAGGTCGAGACCGGCCACGACGGCATCGTCGAGGCATGGCTGCAGCCCCGGGCCGACGAGCCCCAGCGCCTGCTGCAGATCCAGCTCCGCACCATCGAGGAGACCGGCCAGATCTGCGCCTGCTGCGCCGATGTCACCCGGGAGCGGGCCTTCACCCGCAACGCCATCCAGAAGGAGAAGCAGGCCTTCCTCGATTCGCTGGTCGGCGGCATCGCCCACGAGCTCAACAACAAGATCCACCCGATCATCGGCTTCTCCGATCTCCTGCGCAACGAGCGGGAGGCGACCGAGGTCGAGCTGCAGCGCCACTACGCCGACGTCATCTACAAGAGCTCGGCCGATTGCGCGCGGATCGTCCGCCAGCTCCTCCAGTTCTGCAAGCCGGCCCGCGAGGAAAAGGTCGCCTGCGACCTGAAGATCCTCGCCGAGGAGGCGATCGCCTTTCTCCATTTCCGCATTCGCGAGCAGAAGGCGGTCCTCTTCGCCGACTTCGGCACCCGTCCCGTTCCGGTGCTGGCCGATCCCGCGCAGATCAAGCAGATCTTCCTCAACCTGATCCTCAACGCGCTCGACGCCATGGAGAAGAGCCCCACCCGCGAGCTCCGCCTCTCCCTGGTCCAGCGCGAGGGGAAGGCGCTCCTCAAGGTTGCCGACACCGGCGAGGGGATTGCGCCCGCCATCGTCACCCGGATCTTCGACCCCTTCTTCACCACCAAGCCCCAGGACAAGGGGACCGGCCTCGGCCTGAGCGTCTGCCAGGCGATCATCAAGGCCCACCAGGGCGATATCCAGGTGGAGAGCACTCCCGGCGAGGGGACCGCCTTCACCGTCGTCCTGCCGCTCCACCACACCGCGCCCGCCCCCGCCGGCGCGGCCGAGGCTGGGATGCCCGACGCCCCGCCCCGCCCGGCGCTGCGGGCGCTGGTGATCGACGACGAGCCCTTCGTCGGCGGCTTCATCCAGGAAGTGCTCAAGCGGAAGCTCGGCTGCTCGGTGGAGCGGGCCCTCAACGGCGCCCTCGCGGTCGAGAAGCTGCAGAACGGCGAGTTCGACCTGATCGTCTGCGATATCCTCATGCCGACGATGAACGGCGTCGAGGTGATGCGGTGGGTCCGGACCCACCAGCCGGAGCGGCTCCGCAATTTCCTCTTCGTCACCGGCCACGACGGCGGCCCCGAGACCGCCGCCGAGATCGCCGCCGCCAACGTCCCCGTGCTGCGCAAGCCATTCACCGCCGACCTGCTCTGCGAGCAGGTGAAGGCGTTTCCGGCGCTGGCGGGGTTCTGAGACGCAGGGAGTGCCAGGCACCCCCTGGACCTCCCATTGGGAGAGGCGCCCGCCCGCTTCGCGGATGCAATTCCTCTAATCGATCTCCGCCCGCTGCGGGAAGCTTGGCTGGGCGCCGCTTCGGGTGGTAGATAGCGACGCCGCGCGCAGGGCTCGTCCGATGGCGTCGGCGATCGGTAATCCCTCCGCGATGCCCGTTGCCAGCCAACCGGCGAAGCAGTCTCCGGCGCCGACGGTATCGACCGGCTTGACCTTGGGCGCGGGGAAATGGCGGTGGCCTTCCCCCTCGACCAGCAGCGCTCCCCGCGCGCCGAGGGTGATGATTGCTCGGCGGCAACCCTTCTTCAGAAATCGGCGGCCTGCCCGCACTGGATCGGTTTCCTTCGTCAAGAGGATGGCTTCATGTTCATTGGGAATGATCGTGTCGACGAGCCGGAAGAGCGCGGCGGGAAGGGGGCGGACCGGGGAGGGATTCAGCAGGAAGGGAAGCTGGTGGTCGCGGGCCAAATGGGCCGCCGCGATTACGGCTTCCAAGGGGACTTCCAATTGGGAGAGGACGACTCGCGCTTGGGCGAACGTCGGGCGGGCGGCGAGCAGATCGGCCGCCGAGAGGGTGTCGTTGGCCGAATGGGCGACGGCGATCAAGTTTTCCCGGGATTTCCCTCCGATGAGGATGAGGGCGATCCCGCTGGACACATCGTCGCGGATGGCCACCCGGCGGAGATCGATTTTCTCGCGCCGCAGCGCGGCCCGGGCGGCGCGCCCCAGGTCGTCCCGTCCAACGGCTCCGATAAAAACAACCCGCGCGCCTGCTCGAGCGGCGGCCACGGCCTGATTCGCCCCCTTGCCGCCATGAAATTGCCGGAAGTCTCCTCCCAACAGCGTTTCTCCGGGCCGGGGTAGCCGGGGACAGGCGACGACGAAATCGGTGTTCGAGCTGCCGATCACTAGCACCGTCGGCCTGGAGGCTTTCATCGATCCTTCCGAGCTAGGCGGGCTTCTCCACTCCCCGCTTCGCCGCCTGCTGCTCGATCAGCTTCGCCACCAAGCCGGTCCAGCCGGTCTGGTGGTCGGCGCCGAGGCCCTGGCCGGTCTCGCCGTGGAAGTATTCGTGGAACCAGAGTTGGTTGTCGGCGCCCATCTGCTGGAAGAGCTGCCGCTGCGGGCCCATGAAGGCGCGGCTGCCGTCCTCCTTCTGGGTGAAGAGGCCGATCAGGCGGCGGGAGAGCTCGTCGGCGATCTGGTCGAGGGTGAGCATGACGCCGGAGCCGGTGGGGCACTCGACCTTGAAGTCGTCGCCATAGTAGTGGTGGAACTTCTGCAGCGACTCGATCAGGAGGTAGTTGATCGGGAACCAGACGGGCCCGCGCCAGTTGGAGTTGCCGCCGAAAAGATAGGTCTCCGATTCGCCCGGCTCGTAATTGACCACGTTTTCGGTCTGGTTCTCCTCCTTGAAGACGAAGGGATTATCCTTATGGAAGCGGCTGAGGGAGCGGATGCCGTAATCGCTGAGGAATTCATTCGGATCGAGCATCCGCCGCAGCAGCTTCTTCATTCGATGGCCCCGGACCAGCGCGACGAGGCGGCGGTAGCTCTCGCCGGTTGACTGCCAACGGGAGATCAGTCCCGCCAAATCGGGCCGGTGTTTGAGATACCACTCGAGCCGGATCTTGAAGCCGGGGAGGTTCGTCAGGTCCTCCGGCTCGATCGTCTCGACGGCCAAGAGCGGCATCAGCCCGACCAGCGAGCGGACCCGCAGGGGGACGACCGTGCCGTCGGGAAGGTTGAGCATGTCGTAGAAGAACTGGTCCTGCTCGTCCCAGAGGCCGATGCCGTGGCCGCTCAGGGTGTTCATCGCCTCGGCGATCGCCAGGAAGTGCTCGAAGAACTTGGTGGCGATGTTCTCGTAGGCGTGGTTCGACTCCGCCAGCTCGAGGGCGATCTTCATCATGTTCAGGCAGAACATCCCCATCCAGCTGGTGGCGTCGCTCTGCTCGAGGAAGCCGCCGGTCGGCAGCGGCTTGCTCCGGTCGAAGACCCCGATGTTGTCGAGGCCGAGGAAGCCGCCCTGGAAGACGTTCTTTCCCTCGGAGTCCTTGCGGTTGACCCACCAGGTGAAGTTGAGCAGGAGCTTGTGGAACATGCTTTCGAGGAAGATGCGGTCGCCGTGGCCGCGGCCGCCCCGGCGCTTTTCGTCGATCTTGTAGACGCGCCAGGCGGCCCAGGCGAAGACCGGCGGGTTGACGTCGCCGAAGTTCCACTCGTAGGCCGGGATTTGGCCGTTGGGGTGCTGGTACCACTCGCGGACCAGGAGATCGAGCTGCCCCTTGGCGAATTCGGCGTCGGCCAAGACCAGCGCGATGCAGTGGAAGGCGAGGTCCCAGGAGGCGTACCACGGGTACTCCCACTTGTCGGGCATCGACATCACCCGGTCGTTGTAGAGGTGCTTCCATTCGGCATTGCGGGCGGTGAGCCGCTCGTAGGGCGGGGCCGGGTAGCCGGGATCGCCCTTTAGCCAGTCGCGGACCACGAAGTTGTAGAACTGCTTGCTCCAGAGCATCCCGGCCAGCGCCTGCCGGTGGATGCGCCGCTCGTCGTCGGTGGAGGCGGGCGGCTCGATGTCGCGGAAGAAGAGGTCGGCCTCCTCCCGCCGTTTGGCGAAGAGCTCTGTCGCCCCGGCTAAGGGCTCGGGGAGGGAGCAGGCCACTTCGGTGAGGCGAAGCCGCCAGGTGCGGGAGGCTCCGGGCGCCAATTCGGCCCGGTAATGGATCGCCGCCTTGGTTCCCTCCCGGGCCGGATTGACGGTGGTCTCGCTGCCGTCGACCACATGGTCGTTGATCCCGTCCTTGAAAAAGCCCCCCGGATGGGGCGTACCATAGAGCTTCGAGTCGTTGGTCTCGTTTTCGGTGAAGAGGAATTCCGGCGCGGCCTCACCCTCACCCTCCTCGAAATAGAGGCGGTAGGTGCCGAAGGAGGCCGAGATCGCCTCGATCCATTGCCGCCCCACCTCGTCGCGGAATCGGAGCTGGGGACGAATCACCGGCTTGCCCCAGGACCAGGTGTTGCGGAACCAGAGGGTCGGCAGGAGGTGGAGGGTCGCCGCCTCGGGGCCCTGGTTGGTGACGGTCACCTCGATGTGGAGGTCGGTCGGCGTCGCCTTAGCATAGGCGATCTGGATGTCGAAGAAGCGGTTTTCGGCGAAGGCCCCGGTGTCCCAGATTTCGTACTCGGGGTCCATGCGGGTCCGCCGCCGGTTCTCCTCCACCAGCCCCTCGTAGGGATAGGCGGCCTGGGGATACTTGTAGTTCATCGCCAGGAGGCTGTGGCTCGGCGTGCTCTCGCTGTAGAAGTAGACCTCCTTCACGTCCTCGCCGTGATTCCCCTGCGGGCCGGTGACGCCGAAGAGGCGCTCCTTGAGAATGCGGTCCTTCCCGTTCCAGAAGGCGAAGGCGAAACAGAGGTTTTGATGATCGTCGCTGATCCCGCCCAGGCCGTCCTCGTTCCAGCGGTAGGCCTTCGACCGGGCCTGCTCGTGGGGGAAGAAAGCCCAGGCGTCGCCGTCGGCGCTGTAATCCTCGCGGACCGTGGCCCAGGCCCGCTCGCTCAGATAGGGGCCCCAGCGGAGCCAAGGCTCCCCGGCGGGTTCGTAAGCGGCGGCAATCCGCTCCTGTTCGGGATTCATTCCTCTCTATATAGTACAACCTCGAAAAATAGCGAGGGGGAGAGAAAAAGCGGCGAGATTAAGTGAACTCAAGACTTGGCCTCCCATCAAGGTGGCGAATCGAGTCTGAGCCAGGGTCCAAGGGGGCGCAGCCCCTTTGCGTCGTACAAGCTGCCCCCGTGCATCCGGGCCGCCCATAATCAGCGCGTTCGATCTTCTCCCGGCTCCCACCACCTGAATGCCTGCGCGATAGCGCACGTAGTTCCCAGGGGAAACTAATTCGCATGGCCGGGAGGCAAACCCAAGAGCCCGCTCTCCCGCGCTTCTCGCGTCCGTACGGTAGAATCGACCCAAACTCGGCGACCATCCCCTTCCAAGAGCTGTACAGAGGGAGAAATGGTTCATTTCCTGAAATGTACAGGAGCATGTACCAAACGCTCGCAACACGTTATTGACGCAAAAAGAGGAAAAACGATTGACTCTGGGCCGATTTGTTACAAATTCACCCCCAAGGAAAAAGGTAGGCAGCAAAACTGCTTACCTTCGGAAGAGGCCCGCAGCCCGATAGGGTTGGGGTCTCGACTAAAAAACTAAAAGGAGAAGTAATTGAAAAATATTATCAAGAGCGTTTCGGTTCTGGCTGCGCTCACCTCTCTTGCGTTCGCGGGCGACGACCAGTCCAAAGACCTCAAGAAGGTGATCGAAGATCAGGGCATCTACGTTGAGACGGCCAAGCCTGGCATCGTTCTCAGCGGTTATGTCGATGCGGGTTATTCTTATAACTTCGCGGGCAACCATCCGGTTGCCAGCCGGTTCGGCACCGACGGCGGCGTCAACGGCGGCACGGGCAGCAACTTCAGCCTCAACGCGTTCAAGCTCGCGCTCGAGAAGCCTCTTTCTACCAAGAACGAGCTCTCGGCCGGTTTCCGCGCTGACCTGATCTACGGAGACGACGTCAACGCCCTCAACGGCAGCGTCGCCACCGCCAGCTCGAACAACATCCTCGTCGAACAGGCGTTCGTCGACTTGAACGCCCCTATCGGCAACGGTATCGTGTTCAAGGTTGGTAAGTTCGTCACCCCCCTGGGCTACGAAGTTATCGAGCGTCCCGCAAACCCGAACATCACCTACGGCAACCTGTTCCAGAACACGATCCCGCTGTACCACACCGGCGTCCTGGCCTCTTACAAGGTTAACGACATCATCGACGTCAAGGGTGGCGTCGTCAACGGATCGAACAACGACTACCAGAGCACCTTCGGTTCCACGAGCCGGACTCAGGGCGCTGCGTTGCTCGGCACGGTTAACGTGACGGCCCCCGGCGGCAATGCGAACATCCAGCAGGGTGTTTTCATCTCGCTCAATGGCGCTGGCAACAACGCGACGCTGGAAGCTACCCAGTCGAACGATACGGCCTGGGTCTATGACATCTGGGGCACTTGGTCTCCCAAGTTCAACTCCAACCTGACGTTGGGCTTCAACGGCGACGTCGGTGACAGCACGACTGGCGTGGCCGGTGTGACCACCGAGACCAGCTACGAAGGCGCGGCGGTCTATGCCAAGTATCAGTTCACCAAGCTCTTCAGCTTGGCGACTCGTACCGATTGGCTCCATGAAGACAACCAGGGCAAGTTCGGCTCGGGCGCGCTCAATGCCGCCACTGCGAACGACCTCTATAGCTTCACCGCCACCGGCAGCTTCGATGTCTTCGAGAACACCCTGCTCCGTGCGGAATATCGCATGGACTACGGCAGCGAAGGTGTCACCAACCCCGTCCTCGGCGGCAGCGGCGACTCCATCGCGGCCAACCCCGGCTTCGCCGCCAGCAAGCTGGCCGAGCTGGTCGACCTCGAGATCGTTTACAGCTTCTAATTTAAGTTAGATAGCGTTACAGAAAACCCCGGGAGGATACTCCCGGGGTTTTTTGTGCCCAAATTTATTTCCAAATCGGCCGGAGTGCATTACCTTCTGCGACTCCCGAATTCATGATCAAAAGCTACGCCCCCGGACGCGCCGAGCTGCTCGGCAACCACACTGACTATAACGAAGGCCTGGTCCTGGCGATTGCGGTCGAGCGGGGCATCCTCCTCAGCGGCTCGCTCCGGGCCAATTCGGAAATCCTCATCTACGCCCGCGATCTGGCCGAAACCTACGAGGGGACTCTCGAGAAGCTCCAGCCTTCGACCGAAAAGCCATGGGCCAATTATCTCCTCGGGGTTTTCGAGGAATTCCGCCGCCGCGATCTCCCGCTGGGCGGAGTCAATCTCACCATCCAGAGCGATCTCCCGCTCGGCGCGGGCCTGAGCAGCAGCGCCGCGCTCGAGATCGCCACCGCGCTTTTTCTGCAGAAGGCCTTCAATCATTCGCTCTCCAAGCTCGAGCTGGCCAAGATCGGGCAGGCGGCGGAACACCGCTACGCCGGAGTGAAATGCGGGCTGCTCGACCAGATTTCCTCGATCTACGGCCTGGCGGGCCATGTCACCTTCATCGATTGCCGCACCTTCCAGGTGCGCAACCTGCCGATCCCTCCCGAGGTCCGTTTCGTCATCGCCAACTCGGGCGTAAAGCACGCCCTGGTGGCGGGCGAATACAACGAGCGCCGCCATTCGTGCGAGGAGGCCGCCGCCGCGCTCGGCGTCCGCGCGCTCCGCGATGCCGATTCCACCCTGCTGGACAGCCAGGGCGCCACGCTTTCCCCCGTCGCCCTGCGCCGGGCCAGGCATGTGGTCGGCGAGAACGAGCGGGTCGCCGCCGCCGTCGATCTTCTGGCCCGGGGGGATGCCGCCGGCTTCGGCGCGCTGATGTTCGCCTCCCATCGGAGTTCCCAGCTCCATTTCGAAAATTCGTGCCCGGAACTCGACCGGCTGGTCGAGGCGGCCCATAACGTTCCCGGTTGCCTGGGAGCTCGCCTGAGCGGCGGCGGCTTCGGCGGGGCGACCATCAATCTAGTTGAAGCGGGCCGGGAGGAGGCGTTGATCGCCGCGCTCGAAGCGGCCGTCCCCGGCACCACCTGCCTGGTGACGAAGGCGGCCAACGGCGCCCACGCGGAGGCGTAGGCAGCTTGTCTGTCTTGGCCTTTATCTAATCAGCCGATCTCTCCGCCCTTGCGGAAATCCCACGCCATTTTTCGCAGGATGGCGGCCAGCGTGGCGATCTCTTCCTCGGTCCGCTCGGCGGTGAGGGTCACCCGGAGCCTTGCCTCGCCCCGCGCCACCGTCGGGTAGCGGATCGCCGGCAGCGCCAGGCCCCGTTCGGCGAGGGCCGCGCTCGCCGCCAGCGCGTTCTCCTCCGCGCCGTAGATAAGCGGGAAGATGGGGGAAGTCCCCGGCAGGTCGACCGCCTCGATGAAATCGGCGACCCGGCTCCAGAGCCGGCGGCACCGCTCGGCTCCCTCTTCTTCCTGCACCAGGGCCACCCCCTCCAGAGCCGCGCCGCAGGCGGCGGGACTGGGGGCGGTCGAGTAGATCAGGCTGCGGGCCCGGTTGACCAGGGTATCGATCAAGGCCCGCGAACCGGCGATGACGCCGCCGCTGCTGCCGAGCGCCTTGCCGAGCGTCGCCATCTGCACCTCGACCCGTTCGGTCAATCCCTCTGCCTCGATCAGGCCGCGCCGTCCCGCGCCGAAGAGGCCGGTGGCATGGGCCTCGTCGACCATCAGCCAGGCGCCGAAGCGGTCCTTCAGCTCGACGATCGCACCGAGCGGCGCGGCATCGCCGTCCATCGAGAAGATCGATTCGGTGACGACCAGGAGGCGCCGGGTCTTGGGGGCGAGGGTGCGGAGGAGCTTTTCCAGGTAGTTGAGATCGTTGTGGGGGAAGACCCGCAGGGTTGCCCCGCTCAGGCGGGCCCCGTCGATGAGGGAGGCATGGCTCCGCTTGTCGAGGAGGACGGCGTCGCCCTTTTCGACCAGCGCCGGGATCGTCCCGAGCGCGGCGGCGTAGCCGTTGGCGAAGGCGAGCGCGGCGGGGCGCCGCTTGAAGGCGGCGAAGGCCTCGTCGAGCGCCGCATGGATCGGCAGGTTTCCGCAGATCAGTCGCGAGGCTCCCGCCCCCGCCCCGTAGTGGGCCGCCGCATCGCGGGCTGCGCCGATCAAGCGGGGATGATGGGCGAGGCCGAGATAGTCATTGGAGGAAAAGCGGTCGGCTCCCGCGCTTCCGACGGGACGGAGGCGGCGCAGGAGGCCCGCCCGCTCGCGTTCCTCCAGGGCCTGGCGGAGCGGTTCATCCCAAGCGGGGCGGGGGGTCGGATCGGTCATGTCCAGCGATCGACCCGGGAATCGAATTGGAAGACCTGCCCGGAGACGTGCCCGAGCGAGGCGACGAAGGCGATGCCCCGCGCCGCTTCTTCGACGGTGTTGAACCGCCCGAGGACATGTTGGGCGCGGGCATTCTCGCGGACCGCCGCCGGCAGATCAACGGTCATCTTGGTCTCGAGGAAGCCGGGAAGGACCACATTGCAGCGGACGTTGTCGGCCCCGTGTTCCTTCGCCACCGATTGGGCCAGTCCGATCAATCCGGCCTTGCCGGCGGCATAATGGCTGTTGCCGGTCCCGCCGCGCCGACCGGCGCGGGAGCCGATCAGGATGGCATGTCCCTGCCGTTGGCGGAGCAGGGGAAGAGCCGCGCGCAGGCAGAGGAAAGCGCCGCGCAGGTTGATGGAAACGATCCGATTCCAGCTTTCCTCGGTGAGGGCGGGAAGGGGGCGGTCGTCGATCGCCCCCGCGTTGCAGATCAGGAGATCGAGGCGGGAGAGGGCGCCGAAGTAGGCGCCGACCGATTCCTCCAGGGTCACGTCGAGCTCGTCCCGCGAAGGGGTGTGGACCTCCCAGCGCTCCGGCGGGAACTGGGCGGCGATGGCGGCGGCGAGATCGCCCTTCCCGCCGGTGATCACCGCCACCGGGAGGCCCGCGCTTTCTCCCGATGCCGGATTCATGTCGAGATCACCCGCTCCCCGCCCACCACCAGGCAGGAGGGGACTTCTTTACTATTGATCAGGCTGGAAAAGGGATCCTCGCCCTCGCGGAGCGGGAAGGCGACGAGGTCGGCGAGCGCGCCGGGGGTGATCTCGCCGAGCTGGCCGGCCTGACCGAGCGCCCGCGCCGGGTTGACGGTGATCATCTTCCACCACTCGGAATCGGGGAGCCCGGGGTGCTGCCAGCGGGCCTGCCGGATCTCGGAGCGGAGATCGAGGGCGATGTTGCTGGCCAGACTGTCGGTCCCCACGCAGATGTTGATCCCCTCCGCGCGCATCCGCTCCAGCTCGAACTTATGGTAGCCGAAATAGGCGTGGGAATGGGGGCAGTGGACGACGCTGGCGCCGCTGCCGATCAGGAGCGGCCAGTCGTAATCCTGCAGGTAGTTGAGATGGACCGCCAGGCATTGCGCGGTGAGCACCTCGTTCTCCATGAGATGGGAGAGTGCCGAGCCCTCGCCGCAATCGGACATGTCCCGCCCGATGCGCTGCATCAGCTCGTAGAGCGGGCCGTCCCCGTAGGCGAACATCTCGTTCTCGTCCCGCGATTCGGCGATGTGGGTGGTGAAGGGCATCCCGTAGAGATCGCTGCAGCGCTTGGCCAGCCGGTAGAGATCGAGCGAGGCGCTGTAGGGGGCGTGCGGCGAGATGCCGAAGCCGCCCAGCCAATCGTCCCGCTGCTGGAAAAAGGAGAGCATCCCGAAGACGTGCTCGTCGCTGGTGAAGCGCTGGGTGAGGTCGCTCAGCTCGAGGAACCACCAGGCGCGGATCGGCGGCGTCCGCAGGCGGGGGAGGAGCTCGGGAAAGCTCTCGATGTTCGCCACCGTGGTGGTGCCGGAGCGCATCAGGAGGCGGAAGCCGTGCTCGATGGCGTCGAGGTAGTCGTCGTCGCTGAAGGTCCGCTTCAGGGCGTTGAGCGATTGGATCCACTTGGTGAAGCCGCCGCCGGGAAGGAGCCCCTTCATCCGCGAATAGTCGAGATGGCAGTGGCTGTTGATGAAGCCGGGGCTGAGGACGTGGCCGGGGAGATCGACGATCTCCTCGCGCTTGAGCGGCGGCAGGAGATCGGCGCGGTCGACCGCCGTGATGCGGCTCCCCTCCACGCGGATCGCTCCTTTCACGACGACTTCCCCGTGGCCCGCAATCACTCGATCAGCCCGATACAGCATACCGCTTTAAATTACCCGTTCGCAGGGCTGGGTGGCAACGCCGACGCGTGTTCGGAGAGGAATTGTAACCTTTCTATGGAAACTTTCTCTAGTCTTTCCAAATCGGCAGCTCGGGCCACGCCGCCGCCAAGCCGGGCCACCAGCGGGGTGCCCAGACCCGCCAGAGCGCCCGCGCCCCAGCGAGAATCGCCCACGAATAGCCAACCGCGAGGATCGCCGAGCCGATCACATCGCTCGGGTAGTGGGCTCCCAGGTAGATCCGCGAATAGCCGACCAGGGCGGCCCAGAGCCAGACCCAGCCGAAACGCCGCCAGCCGTAGAGGGCGCAAGCCATCATCGCCAGGGCGACATTGTTGAAGACGTGGCCGGAGGGGAAGGAGCGTCCGCCCGGTTCCTTGTGCGGCCAAGCCCAGGTGACACCGTGGCCGTCGAAGACGCGGATGCCATCGAGGGCCTCATTGGGCCGGGCGCGGTGGAACCATTTCTTCCCGTGTTCGTCGATCCCCCCGTCCCCGATCACGACCGCCAGCGCGATGAGGATCAGAAAGAGGCGACCGCGAAAGCCTCCCTTCCAGGCTAGCAGGAGTATTGCGATGAGGCCGGGTACGACGAAAAACTTCGGCGCGGAGACGATCAGCATCAGCCAATCGAGCGGGGTTGAGATCCAGACTGTGTTGATCCGGTAGAGCAGCGCGAGATCGAGGTGATGGAGGGAGGAGAGAAAGGCGCTCATGCCGTTGCTTAATTTCCGGGCTCGAAGCCGGCCAGCCGTCCGGTCGCGGCGCGGACCACCCATTCCCATTTCTTGTTGATGGGCAGACGCTGCGGCAGGAGGGAGGCGAAGCCGCTCAGATCGCGGGTCCGCGCCGTCTCGGCGAGGCGGTCGGCCTGGGCCTGGCAGGCGGCGGCGATGGCGGCGTTATCGGTTCCGGCGGCGGGGAAGGGAGCGCCGATATCGATCAGGGCCAGTGGCAGGTCGTCGCGGAAAAATTCGTAGCGGAAGGCGACCGGGAGGAGCAGCGCCTTGGGCGCGATCCGGGCCAGGAAGGGGAGGCCGGGCCGGACCTCGATCGGCTCGTAGGGGGTGGCCAGCCGCCCCTGCGGGAAGATCCAGACCAGATTGCCCGGATCGCGGAGCAGCCGCGCCGCGTAGCGGAGGCTCAGGGCCGCGCCGAGGCGGCTTTCGAGATCGACGGAGAAGCCGCCGATGGCGCGGAAGAACGCGTACTTGCGGAGGTTCTTTTCCTCCATCATCCCGTAGCACGATTTCGGAATCTCGCGGGTGAGGCGGAAGAGCATCAGGAGGTCCCACCAGTTGGTGTGGTTGGCGAAGGCGATCACCGCCTGGTCCTTCGGCAGGGCGGCGAGATGTTCCCCGCCGCGCAAATGGACGCCATGGAACCGCTGCGCCAGCTTGCGCCGCAGGTAGAGGTAGAAAAAGGCGTCGAGCAGCCGGTTCTTCCGGGCCGGGATCATGGCTGCGCCGCCTTCCGCCAGGCTCGTATGGCGAGAGCGAATTTTCCGGCGAGGTTGACCCGCGCCCGCCGGGTGAAGACGTCGTAGCGGTTCGCCTCGATCCGCTCGAGGATCGCGGCGTAGATCTCCCGCATCATCCAGACGGTCCGCCGGGTGCCCGCCCCGGGCAGGAGGGCGATTCCCGATTCGGAACGGAGGTAATAGAGGCGGGCCCGGGCGATCTGGAACGCCATCAGCCGCTCGAACGCCTTGGTGATCAGGCCCTCGGCCAGATCGGTCTCGGAGACTTTATAGCTCTCCAGCTCGGCGCGCGGCAGATAGACGCGGTTCCGCGCATAGTCCTCGCCGACGTCGCGCAGGATGTTGGTGAGCTGCATGGCGGTGCCGAGGGCGGCGGCGCGCTGCAGGAGCTCGCGGGTGAGCTGCGGCTTGGGGACGAAGAGATGGGTCATGATCAGGCCGACCACGCCCGCCACCAGATAGCAGTAGCGGTCGAGCTCTTCCCAGTCGGCGATCCGCACCTTTCCCCGGTCGAGGGTCATGCCGAGGAGGAGTTCGTCGAAGTAGCGGCGCGGAATGTCGTACTGTTTCCAGACGGCGACGAAGGCGGGGGCCCAGGGCAATCCCGCCACGCTCGCGCCGCCGTTTTCCAGCTCGTCGAGCAGGGTCCGCTGGCGGTCGAGCGCCGCCGCCGCCGCCGCGTCGTCCTCCGCCAAGTCGATCTGGTCGTCGACGTGGCGGCAGAAGGCGTAGATGGCGTAGGCCGCCGCCCGCTTTTCGGCGGGGAGGGCATGGGAGGAGAAGTAGAAGCTGCGCGCATGGCGGCGGGTGATCTCGCGGCAGGCGCGGATCGAGGCCGCGGAGGGAAGGTCAGGCACGGAGGGGGCGGCGGAGGCGGTTGGAACGATCCCGGGCGGGGCGGCGGGATGCATGGGAGGGAGGCCGACGCTCAACTGGCCCCGGCGCCGCTAGCCTGGATCATCTGGTGGACGAAGTCGACCAGCTCGCGGAACCGCTCGCGCTGCGAGGCGCTCAGGATCGAGCTGGCCAGGTTCTGCTGCGCCTGCGCCACCAGCTCCTCCCGGCGCTTGGCCAGCAGGGCGACGGCGCCCGACTTGTCGACCAGCTCGCGGATCTTGTGGATCGCCGAGTCGCGGACCGAGGGGGCGCTCAGGCAGAGCTGGAGGAAGGAGCGGTCGACTTCGCTCAACCGCTCGTAGGCGGCGCGGATCAGGAGGGTCTTCTTCCCCTCCAGGAGATCGGTCTGGAGGGCGCGATCCATCAGGTCGAAGTGGGAATATTCGACGAGATCGTTCTGGATCTGGAAGGCGAGGCCGAGCGGATCGGCGATGGTGGTGAGGTCGAGGATCGCCTGCGGATCGGCCCCGGCCAGGATCGCGCCGAGGACCAGCGGCGCCTCGAAGGTGTAGCGGGTCGTCTTCAGGTGGTACATCTGGACGATGTCCTCCTCGCCGACGCGGGCGATGTCGCGGGCGCTCAGGAGAATGTCGAGGGTCTCGCCGCAGCCGGTGTCGGCCACCGAATGGAGGAAGCGGCGCATGGCGGCATCGCGTACCGGGGTCTCGAAATCGGTCGCCAGGAGCGTATCGACCGCCAGCGCGTAAAGCATGTCGCCGATGACGATGGCGAGGTTCTCGCCCATCCGGGCCCGCTCCGGGAGCTTGCCGAGGCGGTCCTCCATCACCTTGTGGAAGGTGGGGAGGCCGCGCCGGATCTCGGAGCGGTCGATCACGTCGTCGTGGATCAGGATGAAGGAATGGAAGAGCTCGACGGCGGCGGCGGAGCGGAGGAGCGAGAGATCGTCGAAGGGGCGGGTGCCCCCGAAGAGGCGGTAGGAGGCCATCAGCAGGAGCGGGCGGATCCGCTTGCCGCGGCGGAGGACGTATTCGGCCAGGTCGTCGTAGATCGGCTCGAAGAGATGGCCGTAGGCGTAGCGCTCGGCGTTCTGGTGGAAGAAGGCCGCCAGAAACTGTTCCACTCCCGCGGAAATCTCCCGCATCTCGTCGCTCAACGTGCCCGCATCCATGGCGGAACATTAGGAGGTTGCGACGAAAATGGCAATCGCTAGGTCATCGACAAAATCGGCTGCGTGGTTCCGCTCGGAGATCGATTTTCGATTCAGGAATTCTTCCGGATTCTAAGCATTGTTTCCCAAGGCAAGTACTTGATCCAAAGCCCAGTTGGTGGCAGCCTTGGAGAGTCCCGTCGGACTCTCCCGGCGGCGTCCGACCAATGTCCCTTTTTTCCTTCCGTGGGCCGGTTCGCGCAAGCCATCCGCAATGCGGAGTGATTCTTGCAATCCTGGCGCTCTCCTGGGTGCTGGTTCCCGAGGGTCGTACCGCCGATGTCCCTGCCCCTGCTGCTCCGGCGGCGGTTGAAACTCCGGCCCCTCCGCCTTCCCCTCCCCAGCCTCCCCATTTCCTCACCGCCTCGACCGTTCTCCGCCTCGATCAGGGCGAGGTGATCGCCTTCCGCCTCGATCAGCCCGCCGCCGACAAGATCGTCTATCCCGCCGTCCTCGATCCCGCCGCCCAGGCCGAAATTCTCCAGCCGCCGACCGTCCTCAAGAACCAGACCCTCGGCTACATCCGGCTACGCGCCCTCCGCGCCGGCACGGCGACGCTCAAGATCGGCGAGAGCACGCTGGCGCTGAAGATCGTCCCCGACGAGCTGCCGGAGCCGAAGCCCGAGATCGTCACCCCCGAGGCCGGTTCCGATGTCTGGGGGAAGATCGCCGTCGGCGTCGAACTCTTTAGCACCCGCGCTCCGACTGACGACCGGACCGTCTCGCTCCGGTTGCCGGACGGGACCGAGCTGACGCCCGAATCGCGTCCCGGGCCGCGCGAGGGCTCCCATCTCCGCTTCGCCTACACCGTCGATACCGATCGCTTCAAGCCCGGCATCAATTTCCTCACCGCTGTGCTCAAGGGCAAGGACGGCGAGACCGTGGCCAGCCGTCCGCTCGCCCTCAACGTGATCCGGGCCGATCCCCGGCGGCTGATCGCCGGCGCCTGCACCGAACTGCCGGCCGGTCCCCGCGCCCAGCGGGCGGGCAATCCTCCCTCCGTCCAGAAAGATCCCAACGCCTCGGCGGGCAACTGCGTCGTCAATGGGAACTGGTGCCTGCCGATCGAGGTCGACGAGCCCGGCTATTACCAGATGATCATGACGGTGCGGGGTGATTTCGGCGGCGGCGCCTTCCCCACCGTCGGCATGATCCTCAACGAGGACAACACCCCGCTCTCGAGCGTCCGGTTGGCCGACGCGGGCTGGCAGCGCATTCCGATCGGCGCTCCTTTCCGTCTCCCCGCCGGTTTCCAGATCCTCACCGCCGCCTTCCCCAACGGCTTCTATTTCGACAACAAGGACAACCGCAAGCTCTACCTCGACCGCTACGAATTGCTCCGCCTCGACGGCCCCGGGCTGACCTCCGGTGACGCCGCCGCCGGGGCGGGCGGATCGATGATGGCTGCCGATTCGATGTCGATGACGATGGCCTCCGCCCCCATGGCCTCGACCGCCACGATGTCGGCCGCCGAATCGGCTCCGGCCGGTTCGACCACGCTCTCCCCCGAGGTCGCCGCGCGGGCGCGGAACCTCGGCCAGGACGACGTCGATTTCTCCACTACCGAGATCCTTGGGCCGGGCGAGCTCCTCCACGTCGCTTTCGACCGGGTGATCGACGGCCAGCCGGTCGACGGCCTCGTCACCCTCCACGCCCGCTGCTGGTGGCAGCATCCCGAGGAAGGCCTCGAGCCCCGCACCGAGCTGAAGGTCAACGGCGTGGTCCGCGACGTCCAGCAGGGGGCCAATCTCGTCTTCCGCATCCCGCCCGATGACTTCCTGCCCGGCGCCAACACCGTCAGCCTCCACGCCTCGCTCCCCGGCGGGATCGAGGTGGAGGAGCCGGGCCAGCGCCTCTTCCTGCAGACGGCGGTGGCGGGCCCAGCGCGGCATTTCCGCCGCTTCACGGCGGTCGATCGGAATTGGGGGACGAGCCTCGCCGATCGCCTGAAGGAAGCCAACCCCGGGCAATCCGATTGGCAGGCCAATTTCACCGCCCCGGGCGCGGGCACGCTCGCCCTGCCCGACGATCTCGCGGGTGATTTCCAGGTGGTGGTGGAAGGGAGGCCGGACGGGCCGATTCCCCTGCGGGTCGCCCTGCATCAGGGGGGTGGCGGGGCGGAGCAGGCGCTGACGGCGGCGGTCGGCCAGACCGAGCAGGGGATCGGCAGCCTCCATCTTGTGAAGGGGCCGAAGCAGCTCGTCCTGGCCCGGGTCGATGACCCGAAGGTGGCCGGGAAGAAATATTTCCTCGGCGCGCTCCGGCTCGACGAGACCCGCCCCGATGCCGAGCCGCCCAAGGTCGCCGTCCTCTATCCCGTCAACGGCGCCCTGCTCGATACCGCCGACGCCGTCGTCGCCCAGCCCTTTTCCGCTTCCGGCGTCGCCTGGGCCGATGTCGCCATCGACGACCAGCCGCTCGGCCTCCGCCTCAAGCCGCACAGCGGGCTGGGCCGGATCCTCTTTCCCATCGTGACGCGGGATCTGGCGCCGGGGACCCATCAGTTGAAGGTGATCGCGCAGGGCTACGACGGGAAGAGCGGCGGCTCGCCCGCGATCAGCTTCGAGGTGGCCCGCCAACCGGCGGCCGCTCCGGCCCTCAGCGCCTACGCCCGCGCCATCCATCTGCTGAACCGCTTCGCCTACGGCCCGGAGCCCGACGAACTGGCCTCGATCCTAGTCGATGGCGAGCAGGTCTGGCTCCACAACCGCCTGGCCGAATCGGCCGACGATCCCGGGATGCGCGCCGCCGACGAGGAGCTCCGCGTCCTCTATCCCGACGAGCATTCGAGCGCGCCGGTCCGCGCCCTCCAGCAGCTTCTGCTGACGCCGAATCCGGTGCGGGCCCGCTTCGTGATGTGGACCGAGAACCATTTCTCCACCTGGGTCGACAAGGTCCAGAACGAACCCAAATGGGACGAGCACCTCCAGTTCTGGCAGCTCGGCGTCGCCCCCTTCCAGGATCTCCTCTTCACCTCGGCGACCAGCCCGGCGATGCTGGTCTACCTCGACCAGTACCACAGCTACGCCAACAAGCTCAACGAGAACTATGCCCGCGAGATCATGGAGCTCCACACCCTCGGCGTCCACGGCGGCTACAACCAGACCGACGTGACCACCCTGGCGGGCGTCCTCAACGGCTGGACCCTCTCCGACGAGGCCGACCTCGACGCGCCGCCCGCGCCGGGCAATCCCAACCGGGTCTTCCGCTTCGACCCCGAGCTGAACGACGGCAAGGAGCGGCAGGTCATCGGCATGGACTTCTCCCCTTCGGAGCCGGCCGATCGCTTCGACCGCGTCCTCACCGCCCTCGAGGTCCTCGCCGCCCATCCCAGCACCGCCGCCTTCATCTCGACCAAGCTGGCCGAGCAGTACGTCGCCGATCCTCCTCCTCCCGCCTTGGTGGCCCGGCTGAGCCAGGTCTATCTCTCGACCGGCGGCGACATGCGGGCGCTTCTGGAGACAATCGCCGCCAGCCCCGAGTTCTGGGCCTCGGCCCAATCCCCCCGCATGACCACCCCGCTCGATTACAGCATCCGGCTGGCGCGGCTGACCGGCTTCTTCCGGCCTGGACAGCTCGCCGACTTCATGAAGCAATCGGGCGCCGGCCTCTTCGACCGGGCCACCCCCGACGGCTATCCCGAGACCGACAGCGAGTACGCCAACTCGAATTCGCTCCTGCAGCGCTGGCGGTTGGCGCGGGCCGTCGACACCCAGTTCAACGACCTGATGCCCGCCGACTGGCTCCAGCCGGCCTACGATTGGTCCCCTGCCCACCGCCAACAGTTGATCGATTTCACCGCCATGCGGCTGACCGGACGGCTCCTCTCGCCCGCCTCCCAGGAGGCCGCCACCACGGTGATGGAGAAGACCACCGCCGCGCCCGCCGACCGCCCCGCTTTCCTCGCCTCCTTCATCTGCCAGCTCCCGGAGGCCAACCTGCGCTAAAAAAGCCATCCATCCCGCGCTCACCATCCCACCGCCATGCACATGACCCGCCGTTATTTCCTGCAGACCACCGGAGCTCTCGCGCTCTATTGCGGGATCACCCCGTTCGACCTCCTCGCCCAGGTCGGCATCGCCCCTGAGGATGTGAAATCGGTCACTCCCGACCGCACCCTGGTGGTGATCTTTCTGCGCGGCGGCATGGACGGCCTCAACTTCATCGTCCCCTTCAAGGACCCCTTCTACTATTCCCTCCGCCAATCGATCGCCATCCCCATGCCCGGCGCCACTGACGGGACGCTCGATCTCAACGGTTTCTTCGGCCTCCATCCCCGCGCCGCCGCGCTCCAGCCGCTCTTCCAATCCGGCCAGGCCGTCGCCATGCATGCCGTCGGCTACGGGCTGAATACCCGTTCCCACTTCGAGGAGCAGGACACCTGGGAGACCGGGGTGATCGGGAACACCATCGCTTCCGACGGCTGGCTCAATCGCCATCTGGTCACCTCGACCGGCCATGGCCCGATCCGCGCCGTCTCGGTCGGCAACACCCTCCCCCGCATCCTGCGCGGGACGGCCACGGCCTACGCCATGCACGGGGTCAGCGACCTCGCCTTTCCGGTGCCGAAGGCCGTCGATGACAACACGATGGTCGCCGCCGCGCTCGAGCACGCCTACTGCTGCGGGGGCCGCGATCTCGCCGCCTTGCAGGCCCCGGCGCAGGATCTCCTCGCCGATACCGCCCAGACCACCTTCGAGGGGATCGACCAGCTCAAGAAAGTCGCCGGGACTCCCTACCAGCCCGCCGCCACCTATCCCTCCACCGATTTCGGCACCAAGCTCCGCGAGATCGCCCGGCTGATCAAGGCCGGAGTCGGCCTCGAGGTGGCGGAGGTCGATTACGGCGGCTGGGACACCCACCAGAACCAGGGAAGCGTCTCCGGCAGCTACGGCAATCTCGTCGAGGGGCTGGCGCAGGGGCTGGCCGCCTTCAGCCAGGATCTCGGCGACCGGATGGACAAGACTCTCGTCCTCACCCTGAGCGACTTCGGTCGGACCGCCGCCGAGAACGGGACCAAGGGGACCGACCACGGCTGGGCCAACTGCATGCTGGCGATGGGCGGCGGCGTCTGGCGGAAGAACTCACCCCGCTACGTCCTCTCGCAATGGCCCGGCCTCGGCCCCGACCAGCTCCACGAGAAGCGCGATCTCCTCCACACCACCGATTTCCGCGACGTGATCGGCGAGGTGGTCTCCTCCCACCTCGGCAATCCCAACCTGAAACGGATTCTTCCCAATCATGACTTCAAACCGGTCAACCTGATCGTGTAGAGTCGGGGGATGGAATCGGAACCAAGCCGGGAAAACAGCGGGAAGAAGCGGCTGGGTATCATTCTACTGGTCGCCTTCTTCGTCTTCTTCGGGCTCTGGCAGGTGGCGGCGCCGAGACTGATCGGCCTCTTCGCGGAGAACCGGATTGCGCGGATCGAATCGGCGGGAAAAGTGCTCTTCGCGGCCCTCAATGCCGCCAGCCGCGACCCGCAAGTCGGCCTGCCCGCCGACTGCGGCGTCAAATCGACGGCCGAATACCTCGAACTCCTGGTGAACAAGGGCTACATGCAGCGTGAGGATCTGGCCTTATTCGCGGGCTTCATTCTCGGCAACGTTTCCAACAACGATGGCGATGTCGTCGTCCTTATCTCGCGGCCTTATTACGAATACATCACCCAGGGAGCCCGTCTCCCCAAGGATTTCATGATCATCCTCAAGGGCGGCGAGGCGGAGGCCCTTCGGATGCCAATTCCCACCACCGATTTCCCGCCGCGCACGCCGCCCTTCCTGACCCCTTGAGAAACGGGGCGGCTCAGCTCCGGTTCAGGCAAAGGCCGATCACGCCGATCACCGCGATCACTCCGCCGATCAATTCCCGCCGCGTCGCCCGGTCCCCCTCGATCGAGGCCGAGAGGGGAATGATCGCGAGCGGCGAGGTCGCCACGATGGCGAGGACGACCGCGCTCGGCGCCCGGGCCAGCGCCGTCTGGTAGCAGCTCACTCCCAGCAGCGGCCCGGCGCAGACCGCGCCGAGGAGCCATGGCCAGGTTTGTTTCCACGCCGCCGCGCCGGGCCGCTGCGGCACGAAGCCGCCGCCGTGGCGATGGAGCGAAAGGAGGAGCGCCACCAGCACCACCGAGGCCCCGCCGAGCATCCGTTGAAAAGTCGCGGTGCCGCCGTCGAGGTGGAGTCCCGCCGCGGCGTCGAGTCCCCAGGCCTGGCGGCTGATCACCGCGCCGATCCCCTGCCCGAAGGCGGCGGCGATCCCGCAGAGGATGCCGATCCGAAAACGACGCGGATCGCTCTTCGCCAGGGCCGCCTCCGCCGTCGGATCGGGCGCCAGAGCGAAGCCGACGCCGACGAGGATCACCGCGCCACAAAGCAACTGCAGCCGTCCGGGCACCGTCCCCAGCCAGAGCCATTCGACCGCCGCCGCGATCGGCGCCGCCAGGCATTGCACCAAGAGGAGCGAGAGCCGCGAGCCGATCCGGGGCAGCGCCAGAAAGAGCGCCAGATCGCCGAGCCCGAACCCGACCGCGCCGCTGAGATAAAAGGCCCCGAGTCCCGGCCCCGCCAAGCCCCGCCCGAAGACCGTCCCGTAAACGGTCAGCGCCGAGAGGGCGCATCCGGTGCGGGTGTAAAAAGCGGTGACGCCGCCGAGCCGCCGGGCCACCCGTCCCCCGGCCAGCGCCGATCCGGCGAAGCAGAGCGTCGCCAGCAGGGCGAAGATCATCGGTTTGTTGGGGAGAGCAGCTCCGCCGCGATGGCACGCCATTCCTCCGGCAACGGCAAGGTGGAAGCGGGGACGGGTTTCCCGGCGCGGCGATACCAATAGGCCGCATTGCCGGGATCGCCCTCCTTGCGGTGAAGATAGGCGTGGACCCAGGCGCCTTCCACGCTGTCATCCTCCTGCGCCCGTTGATGGGCCATATCCCACTCTCCCCGGCCATCGTGCCAGAGCGCGGCGAGGGCGGGAGGGAGCTCGGGCGGAGGCTGCGGCGCGGTGAGGGAGGCTTCCAGTTCGGGGAGGGTCATGGAGAGGCGGTTTCCGAAAAAATAGGGCTGGGGGGCTGATTTAACAAGGCCGCAACGCTCGAGAGCGTTCGCGCCGGAAGCAGCCGCCTAAGGGAAACCACTCAACCTTCGACCCGCACTTCCCCCCGGACAAAGAGATGGCGGTGCCGCGCCGGTGCTGATAGAAAGCCCTCCCGCCAATGGCGCGTTCTCCCCTTCATTCCGATTCCGCCCTGCTGCTCTCCCTTCTCACTGACGGTCTTCGTGGCGACCGTTCCCGGTTGGAAGCTTCCGCCGTGGCGGCGATCCGCCGCTTTCGGCGGCGGGACCCCGCGCTCGCCGACGCCATGGCCGCCGCGCTGATGGAGTTCCGCTCCGGCCTTTCCCCAGCCGCGTCGGTCCTCCCCACCGATCCCGAGAGCGCCGCCTTCCTGCTGCGCGGCGAGGCGGTGCCAGTGGTTCCGCCACCCGCGCCGATTTTCCCGCCGGAGACCGCGCGGGAAGTCGACCGCTTCGTCCGAGAGCGCCGCGCCGCCGGGCGGCTGCTGGCGGAGGGCTTCGAGCCGCCCCGCTCCCTCCTGCTGCACGGCGCCCCCGGCACCGGCAAGACGGTGCTCGCCCGCTGGCTCGCCGCCGAGCTGGCGTTGCCGCTGGCGACGCTCGACCTCGCCGCCGCGATCTCGAGCCTCCTGGGCCGGACCGGCCTCAACCTCCGCCGCGTCCTCGACCACGGGCGGCGCGCCCCCTGCGTCCTCTTCCTCGACGAATTCGACGCGGTGGCGAAGCGGCGCGACGATCCCTCCGATCTGGGGGAACTCAAGCGGGCCGTCAACGTCCTGCTCAAGGAGATGGAACAGTGGCCCTCCTCTTCGGTCCTGGTCGCGGCGACCAATCATCCCGCTCTCCTCGATCCGGCGGTCTTCCGTCGCTTCGATACGGTGATCGCGCTGCCGCTGCCCGGTCCCATCGAACGGGAGACCCTGCTTCTGCGGGCGTGGCCCGATGAGCCCGCGCTTGCCGCCGCCCTTGCCTCCGTGCTGAAAGGCGAGACGCCCGCCACGCTCGCCGCCTACGCGGAGCGGACGGGCCGGGAGCGGGTGCTCGGCGGCGGCTCCCTGCGCGAGGCGGCGTTCGGCCAGGCGCTCTCCCTTTTCGGCGGAGATCCCGAGCGCCGGGCCGCCTTGGCTGCGGCGGAGCGGCGGTTGCGGAACGGGGTAAAGAGGAAAGGAGGAAAATCTGGGGCCAGGGAGATGATCTCATCGGAGGAACATGGCCGCCGCCTCTCCTGATCGCCTTCCCCTGACGCGCGGAGAGACGCTCCTGGTGGCGGCGGCGAAACGGCAGCGGGGTTTTCCCAAGCCGCTCCCCCGCCCTTACGCGGAAGCCCGCTACCGGCTCTTCCAGCGGGTCGCCTCGCTCGCCGACGAGCTCGCTGCTTTACCGCCCGAGGCGAAGTATCCGGGCGCGACCGTCCTGGCGCTGCGGCTCCATCCCGATTTTCTCGGCGCGGCTTACGAGCCCGACCGCTTGCTCGGCCTCCTGCCAGCGGCGGCCAAGATGGGGGCCCGTCCCTGGCGAGCGCGGCTGGCCGAGGTCGCCCCCACGCCGCAGGTCCGGCGGGGCCTCGATCACGGGTTGGCCGAGACCGTGGCGCGGCTGGTCTTTTTGGCCGTCGACGAGGCGCCGTTCCTCGAGCAGGTCCGCGCCCTCCTCGACAAGCCGGAAAGTAAATTGACCGTGGCCGTGCGGAACGATCTCCAGCGGATCGAGGAGATCGGCTTCCTCACCCCCGCCGAGCGGATCGCTCCTTTTCCGGCGGAGTGGACTGAAGGCCGCGTCGAGCTGATCCTCCATCCCTGCCCGCTCCCCTTCGAGCGGCGGCGGCTCCATCTCTTCGAGCGGCTGGAGGCGGCGGGGATCGATTTCCGGGAGCGGGGCTCCGAGCGGGTCCGCTTCCGCAGCTATCCCGGCGCGCCGCTCTTCGTCAGCCTGCCGCTCGACTGTCCCGGTCTCGACCGGCTCCGCGATTACAATCCCCTCCGCACCGGCCAGCTCCTCGAGATGAGCCCGCTGCCGGTCCTCCGCGCCGGGCCGACCTTGGCCGCCCCCCGTCCGCCCGCGCCCGGCCCGGTCTCGCCGATCCGGGTCGCGGTCTTCGACGGCGGCTTCGACGACACCCTGCCGCTGCTGGAGAACCACGCCGTCCCCGGCGATTCCCTCTCGCGCCTGCCGCCTCATCCCGATTGCGTCGCCCACGGCACCGCCGTGATCGGCGCGATCCTTCACGGCGCGCTCAACGCCTATCCGGCCCGCGCCGTCCTGCCGCCGCCGCCCGTCTCGGTGGTCGCCTACCGGGTCTTTCCGCTCTCCGATCCGGTCGATCTCGATCTCTACGAGGCGATCGACGCAATCGAGCGGACCGTCCCGCAGCTGGAGGGAATCCGGGTGATCAACCTCAGCTTCGGCCCCCGGGGTCCGGTCTCCGACGACTCTCTTTCTCGCTTCACCTACGCGCTCGACCGGCTCGCCTATGAGTGGAACATCCTCCCGGTCGTCGCGGTCGGCAATGACGGGGCGGTTCCCGATTGCGGCCGGATCCAGGCCCCTTCCGACGCGGTCAACGCCCTCTCCATCGGCGCCTACAGCCACTATGGCGGCGAGGATTATCCGGTCCCCTATTCCTGCCGGGGCCCGGGCCGCGAAGGAGCCAAGGGGAAGCCCGACCTTGCCGCCTTCGGCGGTTGCGAGCGGACTCCTTTCCACCTCGTCTCGACCCGGGCCGGGCTCCGCGTCCTCGACCACGGGACCAGCTTCGCCGCGCCGCTGGTCACGCGGCGTTGCGCCGAGTTGCTGGGCCGCTGCCCCGATCTCCCGCCGCTCCTGCTCCGCGCCCTCCTCATCCACCACAGCCGCCACCCCGGCGCGGGCTTCGACTTCGCGCTCGGCCACGGCTTCTGCCCGGGCGAGATCGACGAGATCGTCGGTTGCCCGCCGAAGACCGTCTCGGTCCTTCTCAACCACGCGATCGAGCCGAAGGGAGTCGTCCGCCTGCCGCTGCCGCTTCCTTCCGGCGTGGCGGTGAAGGGGAAGGTCGAGGTCTCCTGGACCCTCGCCGTCCTCGCGCCGGTCAATCCGCTCTCCTCGCTCGAGTACACTTCCTCGGCGGTGGCCGCCACCTTCTATCCCGACAGCCGGGTCTTCACCTTCACCCCGCCGACTTTCCTCAAGCCCCGCCCCGCTCCCCGCAAGCTCAACCTCGGCACCCAGGCCGAGGAGGCCGCCGCGCTCCTTTCGGCGCAATGGACCCAATCGGAATTCCCCGTCTCCCGCTCGGCCAACGTCTACCGCGAGGCGGGATTGAGCGGCGGCGACCTCAAGTGGGACACTGTCAACCGCTGCGCCCTCACCCTCCAGGGTGCGAGTCTCCATGAGCCATTCCTCCTGCTCCAGGCCTCGGCCCGCCACGGGGAGAAGGCCCCGGTCCGCTTCGCCGGCGTGATCTCCCTACGGATGCCCGGGACCGAGGCCGATATCTACGAGGAGGTGATCCGCGCCTATCCGTCCCTGCAAAAAATCGCCGTCCATGCGGAGAACGAGGTAAGGGTGACAGTATAGTCCCACTTTTGAGTTCGCACCTCCGCAAAACCACCTTATCCTCACCCCCATGAACAAAGGTCTCGCCATCGGTCTCGGCTGTCTCGGAGTCATCATTCTCGTCGTTCTGGTCATCGGCGGCGCGTTGATCGGCTCCTACAACGGTCTGGTCCAGAAGGATCAGGAAGTCTCCAAGCAGTGGGCTCAGGTCGAGAACGTCTACCAGCGCCGCGCCGATCTCATCCCGAACCTGGTCAACACCGTCCAGGGTGCGGCCAACTTCGAGAAATCGACTCTCACCGAGGTGACCGACGCCCGCGCCCGCGTTGGCCAGGTCCAGGTCGCTCTGCCCGCCGGGGCCACCCCCAATGCCGAGCAGCTCGCCCAGTTTCAGCAGGCCCAGGGCCAGCTCGGGAGCGCCCTCTCCCGCCTGCTAGTTGTTTCCGAAAAATATCCGACCCTGACCGCGACCCAGAATTTCCGCGACCTCCAGGCCCAGCTCGAAGGGACCGAGAACCGGATCGCCGTCGAGCGCGAGCGGTTCAATCAGGTCGCGCAGGATTACAACACCGCGATCCGAAGCTTCCCTACCGTCTTCTACGCGGCGGCCTTCGGCTTCAAGGAGCGGGCTTACTTCACCGCCACTGCCGGCTCGGACGTGCCGCCGAAGGTGAACTTCGATTTCAACAACAAGTCCCAGTAATCGGCTTCCCATTGTGCTGAAATCCCCGCTCCGCTTTTCGGTCCTGGCTCTGGTCGGCCTCCTCATTGCTTGGGCGGGAACCGCTCGGGCGACCGAGGTGATGCCGCCCGCGCCGGCCGCCTATTGCAACGACTACGCCCACGTCCTCTCCGCCGGGACGGTGGCGCGGCTCGATGCCAAGCTGGAGCAATTCGAGCAGGCCACCTCCACGCAGATCGTGGTGGCGATCTTTCCGACGATGCAGACCGATTCGTCGATCGAGGATTACACCGTCCGGGTGGCCCAGAGCTGGCAGGTCGGCCAGAAGGGGAAAGACAACGGCGCAGTCCTCTTCGTCTTTGTGGCGGAGCATAAGATGTATATCGAGGTCGGTTACGGCCTGGAAGGGGCGCTTCCCGACATCACCGCCAAGCAGATCGTCTCCGATGTGATCGCGCCCCATCTGCATCAGGGCGATTTCGACGGCGGCATCTCGGCGGGCGTCAATGCCATCATTGCCGCCACCCAGGGCGAGTATAAGGGAACCGGTTCGACGGTCGGCCAGCGGCACCAACAAACCTCCGATACCCTCTCCTCCGGCGTCTTCCTGATTATCCTCATCCTCTTCATTGGTTTCCGTATCTTTGCGGGGGGAAGCCGAGTCTATGGCTCCGGCGGTTATTATCGGGGAGGGGGAGGCTTCGGCGGCTGGAGCGGGGGCGGAGGAGGCGGTGGGGGCGGCGGTTTCAGCGGCGGCGGGGGCAGCTTCGGCGGCGGCGGAGCCGGAGGAAGCTGGTAAAAAAGGAGCCGTATGTTCAAACACCGCAAATTCCTTTCGAACCTCGATCACGATGCCGTGGTCGCCGCCATCGCCACCGCCGAGAAGAAAAGCTCCGGCCGGGTCCGCCTCTTCATCACCCACAAGCGGGTCGACGATCCGGTGGCGGCGGCGGAAAAGCATTTCCACCGCCTCGGCATGGCGGGGACCCAGCATCGCAATGCCATCTTTCTGTTCGTCGCTCCCGCTTCGCGAAAGTTTGCCGTGCTCGGCGACGAGGGGATCCATGACAAGGCGGGTGATGCTGCTTGGCAGGAAATCGGAGCGGCGCTGGAGGGTCATTTCCGCAAGGGCGAATTCACCGCCGGCTTGATCGGCGCGATCGAGCGCGCGGGCGAACTCCTCTCCCTCCACTATCCGCCGACCGCCGACAGCGTCAACGAGCTGCCGGACGACATCGAGACCGATTGAGCCCCCATTGCGATTCGTCGCCTCTTTCCGGATGATCTCTTCTCTCCGCGCCTTGGAATTGGCGATTGCTCATGGGGACGTGAGGGAGGTCGATCTCCTGCTCGATGCCGAGCCGGATTTGATCGCCGTTCAGTTTCCTGAAAATGTCGGCTTAACGCCTCTCATGTGGGCCTGTCGCAATCGGCATGCATCCATCGTGGAGCTTCTTTTGGACAAGGGCGCTGACGTGAATGCGGTCAATCCCCTTGCGGAGAATGGAGATGGAGGCAATACGGCGTTATGGTTCGCCGCCCAGGGAGCGTTTCCGGGCGCGACGCCGATTGCCCGGCTGCTGCTGGACCACGGAGCCCCCATCGATGTTCCCGGCGAGAGCGGCACCACGCCCTTCTTCATGGCGGTGGTCTGGGTGCATATGGAATTGGTGCAGTTTTTCCTCTCTCGGGGAGCCAATCCACTGCTTGGGAATGCCGAAGGAAAAACCCCGCTTCAGGCCGTTCGCGATCAGTATGAACGGCTTCAGGGACAGGAAAAGAAAACCGAGGAGATAAAGAGACTGGGCTTCCGCGCGCCCAGGATGATCTCCTTTCTCGAAAAGCTGACGAATGGGCATTCCCACTGAGAAGGCACAGGCGCCATGGTTGCTCTACTGAGACTTCCGCCTCTCGCCGAGGAGGTGCCGGTCCATTTCCGGGCCAACCGCCGGTCGCGGAAATACATCCTCAAGGTCGGCCCTGACGGCTCAGTGCGGATCACGGTGCCGCGCTTCGGCTCGCAGCGCTTCGCGCTCGATTTCGCCTCGCAGCATGCCGCGTGGCTAGCTGGAGAAGTGGCCAAGGCCCGCCGCCAGGGTGCGCCGTGGGTTTCGGGGCATGAGTTCCTGCTTCACGGCATGCCGACGCCGGTGACGGTGGAGGAACAGGAGGGGCGCTTCTATGCGGTCTTCGGCACTTTTCATCTTCCGCTCGTCTCTCCCGAGGCCGATCTCCGGGCCGCCGTCGTCCGCGAGCTGCGCCGCCTCGCCGCCGCCGAACTGCCGCTCCGGTTGACCGAGCGGGCCTTGGCGATGGGATTGGGAGAAAGAGTGAGCCGGGTGACGGTCCGGGACCAGCGCTCCCGCTGGGGCTCCTGCTCGGCGCGGGGGGTGATCTCGCTCAACTGGCGGTTGATCCAGATGCCCCGTTGGGTCACCGATTCGATTTTGATCCACGAACTCTCCCACCTGCGCGAGTTGAATCATTCCTCCCGCTTCTGGAAGGCGGTTGCCGAAGCCGATCCCCAATGGCAGGAATCGGAGGCGTGGCTGCACCGCCATCGCGGGTTGTTGATCTAAAGCCCCAACCTAAGCGGCGATTTTTTCGCCGAAGAAGAGGGGATAGAGTTCCCGGGTCTGGGCGCTCTCTTCCCGCAGGATGAGCGCAAAATCGGGGGAGGGGCCGAATTGTTCCAGCCAGACCGCCTCTTCGCTTTGCTGGATGCTTTCCAAGGAGATTTCCCCTTCCTGGAACAACCGGAATCCGGCCAGATCGGCCAGCTCGTTGGCGAGGTGGAGGACCGCCGCCAGGAACTCGGGGCTGTTTTCGGGCAGATCGGGGTGAAAGTTGCGCAGCAGCGGGGTGGGATAGAGGCTGACCGCTTGCACGATCCGCTCCGGGAGGGCGGAAAGCGCGCAGAGGGCGCCGGAGATTTCCGCATGGGTGTTGGGAAGGATGCGGCTTTCGGCTTCGAGAACCGAGCCGCCCATGGCGAAGATCTGGTGGAATTCCCGCGTGAAGAACTTGTGGAGGAGGAGCCAGCCGACGTTCTGGAGGATGCCGGCCACGTATTCGGAACCGTCCGTTCGCATGTAGCCGGAGCAGATCCGGTGGGTCGTCCGGGCGACGAAGAGGCTGCGGGCCCAGAATTGGTGCCATTTCTCGGGCCGGCCGTATTTGGCAAGCTGCCGGTAGACGCTGATGTTGAAGGTGAGCTGGCGGATCTTGGAAAAGCCGAGCTGGAAAATGGCGGAGGAGAGGGTCGTCGTATCGACGTGGTTGGGGTCGATCGAGATATTGACTAATCGCAGCATCCTTTCCTTGAGGACGGGGTCGAGTTCGATCAGCGCGACGCAATCTTCCACCTCGCTATCGGCCGAATTGAGGAGCGGCCAAAGCCGCCCGATCGGAATGCGGCCGCCGATCATGTCCTGTACTTTCAAGACCTCGATCAATTGGGACCGCAGCGCCATCTGCGCCGCCGTCATCCCGGGGTGGACCGGCAGCAGGTTTTGGTAAAAGGAGTTCGGCTTGGACGGTTGAACGCTGGGGGTCCGATGCGTGAGAATTGCCCGTTCCTTCGCCACCATTACATTCTGCATGACTCTGTTGAGCCGAGATTGGGCCAAGGAAAACGGATTTTTTTAAGTTGTTGAAAATCAGTGGTATATGCATGAGACTCTCCTTTGATCTCCTGGAGGAGGTTTTCAATTTGCACGAATGGGCGAAATGCCCGATGCAGATTGCCACAGGCGGATCGCGCTATTTCGCCGGGAAAATCCGCTGGTCGTCTGGGATATTCAGCTTCGCCTCCAGATCGCGGATGCGCTTCTCCACTTTGTCCCAGGCCATGCTGCGCTGGGTGTGATCGGGAGTCGAGAGCCAGAGCTGGCGCCACCATTGGTAGGCGCCGGGGAGATCGCCGCCCCGCTCCAGATCATAGCCGACGAATCGCTCCAGGTAGGTGAGGGTATGGGGGTGCTTGAGGGCTTCGGCGTAATCGTGGGCGGCTGCGAGGTAGTCCTGCCGCCGCTGCTCCTCGAGGAAGCCGAGCTTGTACCAGAGTTCGTAGCTGTCCGGGTTGTTCTCGACGCCCCGCTGCAGGAGCTTCCGCCCCTCTTCGATCCAGAAGCGGGAATCGAGGGTCCGCTGGGCGGCGCTCTTCACCTCGATGTTCTCGAGTTTGCTGACGCTGGCGTTCCAGGCCAGCTCCCAGCTCCCCATGTCCCAGAAGAGGACCGAGCGGGGCTGGAGGGTGGTGGAGAGCCCGACCAGGCTCTTCACCTTGTACCATTGCTGGTTCTCGAAGGCGGTCTCCATCTGGATCCAGAAATAATTCGCCACCACCGCCCGCAATCCTCCCAGCACCGCTAGCATCGCCCCCTGGCTCAGTTGGTCGGTGACGGAGCGGGTCAGGGTCAGGCCATGGTACTGGAGCGCCTCGCCCGCGCGGTCGATCCGTTCTTCCCAGCGGATCTTCACCGCGCCCCAGCCGAGGAGAAGGCAGAGTGCGATCAGCGTGCTCCGGCTCCAGCGGAAGGCCGCTGACGAACGGCTCCAGGAGTGCCCCGGCTCGGGGGCAATAGCGATCTGGGGCATCGCCGGGATGGGGCTAGAGTTCGCGCTCATCGAAGAAGGTCTGCGCCACCAGCAAGATTACCAATAAGTACACCGCCGCGTAGGCCGAAAGCTGGACGACGTGCGACCACGGCACGTGGGTGCCGGCGAGGATATCGTCGAGGATGCCGAAGGAGCCGAAATCGGGGACCAGGAGCGCCACCACCGCGGAGAAGGCTTTCTCAACCGCCGTGCCGTTGCCCATGCCGAGCCAGACGTCCCGTGCCACCGATTGCAGGTGGCCGATCAGGAGGATGAGGAGCGAGGTCGAGACGGTGAAGATCATCGAGGTGGCGAAGGTGGCGACGAAGGTGGCGATCCCCGCGATCAGGAAGATCTTGGCCGCGATCAACACCAGTGCCTTGACCATCTGCGGGTCGCGGATCTGGGCATGGATCGCGGCGATCCGGGAGACGGTGCCCGCATCGACCGTCTGGCCGGAGGGGATGGAGGCGAGTTCCTGCCCGACCAGCTCCGTTTCCTTCACCGCCAGGACGATCACCGTCACCGCCGTCATCAAGGCCAGCGCGACGCAGAGAATCTCGATCAGGCCGAAGAATTTCCCCCAGAGGAATTCGGCGCGGCGGACCGGCTTGGCCAGCAGGGTGGTGATCGTCCGGTTCTCGATCTCGGCCTGGATCATCTGGGCCGCGCCCATTAGCGCGATGAGGGTGCCGAAAACGGTCATCGCCCCGAAGGCGAAGTCCTTGATGAACTTGATCTGCTCGTCGAAGGTGAAGCCGCTGAAGAGATTGGCGCTGGCGATCGCCACCAGGCCGAAGAGGAGGAGGAGGTTGAGGACCTTCTGCCGGATCGCCTCGATGAAGGTGTTGTGGGTGATCACCAACACTCGGGAGAGCGAGGCCAGCGTCTCGCGGGCGATTTCGCCGATCATGAGGCACCTCCTTCCTTGCGGATGATCCGGATGAAGAGCTGCTCCAGCGAAAGCCGCGCGGGCCGGAAACCGATGTCGCTCCCGCCATGGCGGGCTAAGACCTCGGCGATCTCGGCATGGGCCGGGGCGGGGAGGTTCCGCACCGAGATCTCGGTGCGGTCGGGGATCTGAAGGAACTCGGAGAGCGGCCCTTCGGTCACCTTTTTCCCGAGATGGAGGATCGCCACCCGGTCGGCGACCGCCTCGACCTCCTCGAGGAGATGGGAGGAGAAGACGATGGTCTTGCCCCGTTCGCGGAGCCGCCGGATCAGCTCCTTGATGTCGTGGGCGCCGAGCGGATCGACCCCGGCGGTCGGCTCGTCGAGGAGGAGGAGGTCGGGATCGTGGAGGAGGGCCTGGGCCAGGCCGACGCGCTGGAGCATCCCCTTCGAATAGGAGCTCAGGGGGCGGTCGCGGCTGGCGCTGAGGCCGACCAGATCGATCAGCTCGTCGATCCGCCGCTCCAGCGCCGCGCCGCGCAGCCCGCTCAGCTTGCCGTAGAAGCGGAGGGTCTCGTCGCCGCGCAGGAAGCGGTAGAAATAGGGGTTCTCCGGGAGGAAGCCGAGCCGCCGCCGAGCCGCCATCGATCCGGCCACATGGCCGAAGATCTCGGCCCGGCCCGAGGTGGGACGGAGCAGCCCCAGGATCAGCTTCATGGTGGTGCTCTTGCCGGAGCCGTTCGGCCCCAGCAGGCCGAAGACCTCGCCGCGCCGCACCGTCAGGTCGAGGCCTTCCAGGGCGTGGAGGACCCGCCGCTTCCAGCGCAGGGGGAATTTCTTGGAAAGGCCCTGCAATTCGATGACCGCTTCGGGAGTCGACATATAAAAATGGAAAACCGGCGGATCAGGCGACGATCTGGAACGATTTGAAGCCGGGAGGAAGCGGTTCGGCCCAGCCTTCCTCCTGCCGCCGGATATGGCCCGCCAGATGGCTCTCGGCGATGCCGATGAGGAAGGCGCGCAGTTCTTCCTCCTCGCCCTCGGCGAGCAGTTCGACCCGGCCGTCGGGCAGATTCCGCACTTCGCCGGTCACCTCATAGCCGGTGGCGAGCCGCCGGGTGCTGTGCCGGAACCCCACCCCCTGGACATGTCCCTCGAAATGGACCGAAAGCCGTTTCTTCATCGTTCTCAACTCTTGCGCAACTTTTTTTGGCGGAACGGGTTCTTATTTGCTAGAGTAACCACTCCACATGGAAATTTCACGGAAAACCTTTCTCCGCCGTGTCGCGCTCGGCGCCGTCGGCGCGACTGCCGGCGCCCCCCTGCTCGGAGCCTTTTCCGCCTTTGGGCAAGGCGCTGCTACCGCCCCTGCCGCCGGCCAGCCCCAGCCTGAAATCATCGACGGCGAGAAGGTGATGCGGGCCGTTCCCGTGACCAAGGCCGAGGCGAACGAGGGCGGCGCCCGCTTCGTCAATAGCGGCCCCGGCTTCGGCCGCCGCGTCGCCTTCACCTTCGACGACGGCCCCCATCCGAAGAACACCCCGGTCGTCCTCAATCTCCTCAAGGAGCGGGGCATCTACGCCACCTTCTTCATGATCGGCGGCAACGTGGCCCTCCATCCCGAGATCGCCAAGATGGTCTCCGACGCGGGCCACGAGGTCGGCAACCACTCGATGACCCATCCCCAGCTCAGCCGTCTCCCCGAGGAGAAGGTGGTCTGGGAAATTCAGCGGACCCAGGATCTCATCACCGCCGCCATCGGCCATGCTCCCGTCTGGTTCCGGCCTCCCTACGGCGCCTTCCGCCACGACCAGGGCTACATCCCCGCCGCGCGCGGCCTCGGCGTCATGTTCTGGTCGGTCGATCCCCGCGACTGGGCCGAGCCCGGCGTCCAGAAGGTGACCGACGCCATCTTTGCCCAGACCCGTCCCGGTTCGGTCATCCTCACCCACGACATCCACAAGCCGACCGTCGAGGCCCTCCCGGGCATCCTCGACGGCCTGCTGGAGCGCGGCTACGAGTTCACCACCGTCTCCGGCTTCCTCGGCGCGCCCTACGGCGGCCTGCCCGGCACCGTCCCTCCGGGCGTCACCCCGGCGAGCGGCCCCGCCGCGCCCAATGCCCCCGGCACCCCCGCCCCTGCGATTCCGACCGCTCCGGCGGTGCCTGTGGCTCCGGCGAGCTCGCCCGCCTAGGGAAACGGAAAAAACAGGAGGCCTTGCGATGCACTTCGACTTCGGCCAAGAGGGCGGCCATCTTCCCTACAATCTCCTGATCGGCCTGGTCGCTCCCCGGCCGATCGCCCTCATCACCACCCTCGATCTGGAGGGGAGACCGAACGCCGCCCCTTTCAGCGCCTATAACTATGTCGGCACCGATCCAGCCATCGTGGCGATCGGCGTCGGCAACCGGCCCGGCCCCGGGGTCGTCGGCAAGGACACTGCCCAGAATATCCGCAACACCCGGGAATTCGTCATCAACGTGGTCAATGAGCCCCTGGCTGAGGCGATGAACGTCTGCGCGATCGATTTCCCCAAAGGGGTCAACGAGCTGGAGCAGGCCGGCCTCCACACCGCGCCTTCGCAATTCGTGAAGGTGCCCCGGATCGCCGAGGCCCCCGCCGCCCTCGAATGCCGGGAGCTCACCACCCTCGAGATCGGCAATTCCCGCGTCATCCTCGGCCAGGTGCTCGGCGTCTATGTCGAGGACCGCTTCATCGATCCCGCCGGTCCCTACATCCGCTCGGAAGAGCTCCACGCCATCGGCCGGATGAACGGGCGCGGCGCCTACGTGAAGACCCGCGCCGCCTTTTTCCAGATGCCCCGCATCCCCCTCGCGGAATGGACGCAGCGGCAGACGGATTCCTAATCCTCGAACGGATTCAGGTAGGCCACCCCCGAGCGGGCCACATCGTCCTCATTGCGGGTGACCAGGGTCAGGCCGTGATGGAGGGCGGTCGCGGCCAGGAGGCCGTCGATGGGGGGAAGCGGTTGCCGGACCGAAAGACGGCCCCACCGATCGCTGATCTCGGGGATCACCGGCAGGAGGCGCTCATGATAGCCGAGCTCCAGGCCGTGGAGCCATTGGTCGAGGGCGCGTGCGGCGGCGGCATCCTTCCGCCGCCGCAATTCGATGCCCCGCCGAATTTCCCCGAGCACCAGGACGCTGAGAAAGAGTTCCTTTTCGTCCACAGCGGCAAACCAGGCGCGGACGCCGGAATCGGCGCGCGGTCCTTTCCGCAGCTCGGAAAGAACATTGGTGTCGATGAGATAGCCTCTCACAGCTTGACGGGGCGGACCTTGGCCGGGGGCCGGGCGAAGTCGGCATCCGTATCGGCATCGCCGGCGGGCATGGAGAGCAGGTAGTCCTTGAGATTTTTCTGGGGGGCCAGCGCCTCATCCAAGAGGACATTGCGCAGGATGCGGCGATGTTCTTCCTCCATGGAGATGCCATCCGCCGCCGCCTTTTGGCGGAGCTTGCGGACCACGGCGGGTTCGAGCTTGCGGACGACGAGCTGGGACATATCTTCAATATGCTATCATTGATAGCGTTCGTCAAGCCCTCGCCTTTTACCGGTTTCTGTCTTAGCATGGACACATGGACCTCCAAATCGGGTCCGTCCGGCTGACGGGGAACCTGATCCTCGCGCCGCTGGCGGGCTACACCAACCTGCCGTTCCGCCTCGTCATCCGCGAGGTCGGCGGGGTCGCGCTTTGCGTCACCGATCTGGTCAATGCCCGTTCGCTCCTGGAGCGGAACCCGAAGGCGCTCAAGCTGATCGAGACCTGCCCGGAGGATCAGCCCCAGTCGGTCCAGCTCTTCGGCTCGGTCCCGGAGGAGATGGCGGCGGCGGCCCAGTTCCTCGAGGCGCAGGGCGTCGCCCTGATCGACGTCAACATGGGCTGCCCGGTGAACAAGGTCTGCAAGATCGGCGGCGGTTCCGCGATGATGGCCGATGTCGACCGGACTGCCGCCCTGATCGCGAAGATGGTCTCCTCGGTCAAGATTCCCGTCACCTGCAAGATGCGGCTCGGCTGGGACGAGCGGAACCTGACCGCCCCCGATCTCGCCCGCGCCTTGGAGGATGCCGGAGCCGCCGCCATCATGGTCCATGGCCGGACCCGCGCCCAGGGCTTCGAGGGGACCGTCTCCCTCCCCGGCATCGCCGCCGTCGTCGCGGCGGTCCGCCGCATCCCGGTGATCGGCAACGGCGATGTCACCACCCCCCAGGCCGCCAAGACCATGCTCGAGGAGACCGGCTGCGCGGGGGTCTCCATTGGGCGCGGTGCCTTCTATAATCCGTGGCTCTTCGCCCACACCCGCCATTACCTCGCCACCGGCGAGCTCCTTCCCGAGCCGGCTTTCGCCCAACGTCTCGCGGTGATGACCCGGCATCTCGACCTGATGGTCCGGGTCTTCGGCGAGACCCATGGCTGCCGCCTCTTCCGCAAGGTCGCTCCCTGGTACGCCAAGCGCTTCGGCCCGGCCTCCGTCTTCAACCGCCGGATCGTCCGCCTGACTGATCGGGCCGAGTACGACCGGATCGTCGCCGAATACCTCGCCTGGCGCGCCCAATTCCTCGGTCCCGACGGCGAAATCGCCGCCAAATACGCCTCCGCTCCCCTCGCGGAAAACTTCTCCCGCACCCCGCTGGGCACCCCCGATGAGGCCGAACCGGCCGTCGCCGCCCGCGAGACCGTCCCCGTCCCCTCCGGCCCGCAGGAATGGTGGTAAAAGCGAGGCGCAAAAGGGCCACGCCCCGTAGGATTCCCCTACATTTCCCGCCATATCGGTAAAAATACTTCCCTAAGACCTTAGGATTTGTTACCTAAAGAGTATCGTGTCCAATAACAACTTCTTGATCTTGATTACGGAAGACGATGACAACGACATGCTCCTCCTGGAAAATGCGTTGCAGCGTGAGGGTTTTGAAAATCCGATCGAACGGGCTCGCAACGGCCAACGGACCATCGACTACCTTTCGGCCGCCCTGGCGGGAACTGTCGAGCTTCCTTCGCTGGTGATCCTCGATCTGCAGATGCCGCGCCGTCACGGCTTTGAGGTGTTGCAATGGATCCGCACCAAGCCCCAGCTCGAAACCCTCCCGGTGGCGATCGTCACCGGCTCGGACACGCCCAATGACCGCGCCCGGGCGGCGGAATTCGGCTTCGTCTCCTTCTTCTCCAAGAACGCCTTTCTTCCCGGCCTCACCGAGCTGATCCACTCGCTGGAAAATCGGCTGATCTATTCTTGAGCGGCGCCGGGTTTGGTCGAGCGGGGCGGCGGGAGACGGTGAAATAGAAAAGGCCGCCACCTCTTTCGAGAAGGCGGCCTGAGTGAACCCCGGAGCGCAGGGTGAGGCCGAGCGCAGCCCGACCGCGCTGCTAGGCGATGTGCCAGGCGTTGTTTTAGGCCCGGCTCAAATACTTCCCATCGACGGTGCTGATCTTGAGCAGCTCGCCCTCTTTAATAAAGAGGGGAACGGAGACCTGCAGCCCGGTCTCGAGGACGGCGAGCTTCTGGACGTTGTTGGCCGAGTCGCCACGGACGCCTTCGGGCGATTCGACGACCTTGAGGGTGACGGTGGCGGGGAGCTCGACCTCGGCGGCGATCTCGTCGGTGAAGAGGACTTCGACCGCCTGGTTTTCGGTGAGGTAGTCCTTGATCTTGGCCACCAGGGCGGCGGGGAGGGTCACCGACTCAAAGTTGACCGGATCGATGAAGGCGTAATCGTCGCCGTCCTTGTAGCTGTACTCGTACTTCTTGCGGGTGATCGGAATGACCTCGAGCTTGTCGGCCGAGCCGAAGCGTTCCACCGACGACTTGCCGGTCTTGAGGTTGCGGATCGTCATCTGGACGAAGGCGCGGAGGTTGCCGGGCGTGCGGTGCTGGGTCTCGAGGACGATGCAGATCGCTCCGTTGAATTTGATCGCTTGGCCGCGGTGGATATCGTTGGCGTTGGGCATGGTGGCTTTTTAAAACTTTAGAACTTCGGTTTGGCTAGACAATGCGGTGCTTGGTCACGTCCTGGGCGTCGACCAATCCGACGGGACGGTTATTATCATCGACCACCACGAGATCATCAATCCGATTTTTCTGGAAAAGATTGAGCACCTCGACGGCCAGCTTGTCGATTCCGACGGTGATCGGCTTCGGCGTCATCACCGAGGCGAGAGTCGCCTTGCCGATGGCGGGGTTTTTCTCGTAGTGGCGGACGAAGTCGCCGTGGGTGAAGATCCCGGTCAGCGCCCCGCGCTTGTTGACGACGGCGACGGCGCCGGTCCGCTTCAGGTTCCACTGGTGGAGGGCGTCGTGGACCTTGGCGGTGGCGGGGAGGATCGCCAGGCTGGAGACGGGGCGCATCACATCGGCCACCTTGAGCAGGAGGTTCTTCCCCAGGTTGCCGCCGGGATGGATCCGGGCGAAGTCTTCCTTCCGGAAGCCCCGCACCTCGAGCAGGACCATGGCCAGGGCGTCCCCCATCGCGATCATCGCCGTGGTGCTGGCGGTGGGGGCAAGGTTGTGGGGGCAGGCCTCCTTCGGCACCCGGACGTCGAGGATGGCATGGGCATGGCGGCCCAGGGTCGAGTCGGCGCGTCCGGTGATGGCGACGATCTTGACCTCGAGCCGGGTGAGGAGGGGGAGGATGCGGACCAGTTCGTCGGTCTCGCCGCTGTAGCTGAGGATGATGAGGACGTCGCCCTCCGCCACCACGCCGATATCGCCGTGGAGGGCGTTCAGCAGGTCGAGGGTGACGGCGGGAGCGCCGGTGCCGGTCAGGGTGGCGGCGAGCTTGGCCCCGATATGGCCCGATTTACCGACCCCGCTGACGACGATCTTGCGGCCCCGGCCCAGCGCCTCGGCGAGGAGGTTGACCGCCTTCGGAAACGAAGGACCGAGGCGCCGCTGTACCTGGCGCAGTCCCTGTACCTCGATGTCGATGACGCGGCGCGCCTTGCGAATAGCCTCCATCGGCTATTTCTAGCGAAGGGGTTAGTGAAGGGCAACCCTCTAACCGGAGAGAGCCCGGACTTGCCCCGGGCGCCGATCCGTGCGATGAAAGGAGGGAGAGTTTTCTTGCTGCACAATCCTGCAATTCTTCTCAGCTCTTCCCTTCACCCTTTTAACCATGTCGCCGGAGCATCTTCTCATCTTCGTTCTCACCGCCGCCTTGATTTTCCTCGGCTGGAGGCAAATGGCGCTGATCGCCCGGGAAAAGCGGCTCCGCCGGTCGCAGGCCAAGTTCGACGAGGAGCTGCGCCAGTTCGCCACCGATCGCCAGTTGCTCAAGTCGCTGCTGGCCCATTCCTCGGACCACATCTATTTCAAGGACGCCCACGGCGCCTTCCTTCTGGTCAGCGACAGCGTGGCGGGGACCTTCGGCGCGGAGAGCCCGGAGAGCCTGATCGGCAAGACCGATTTCGACCTCTTCCCGAAGCTGGAGGCCTTCGAGAGCCTCGACGACGAAAAGGAGATTCTCAAGACCGGACAGCCGATGCCGGCCCACACCCGCTCCAAGCATTATCCCGACGGGAAGGTCCATTGGCGCTCGACCTGCAAGTGGCCGCTGCGCGACCGCGACGGAACCATCTTCGGCACCTTCGGCATCTCCCGCGACATCACCGAGGAGGTCACGCTCCGCGAGGAGATCGCGCGCCTTACCCAGGAAGCCGAGAAGCGGAAGGGCGGCTGAGTCGGATTCGACGCGAACGCGGCGAAGAGTCCGCCTCCTCCGCCCTTTGACTCAATTCTTGTGGGAGGGATCTTCGCCGTCCGCCCGCGCCATTGGATCGGAGCTCAGGAGGTGGGCTTTGACCAGGGTCTTCCCGATGAAGAAATCGTAGGCGAAGGCGCCGAGCAACCCGCCGACGATCGGGCCGATCACCGGCGGCAGCCAGACGCTGGGGCCGTCGGTCAGGCCGTTGTTTTTGAATCCCGCGAGAACGGTGAAGAGACGGGGCCCGAGGTCGCGGGCCGGGTTGATCGCGTACCCATTCATGCCGCCGAAGGAGATGCCGATCGCCACCACGATCAGGCCGATGATCACCGGCGCGAGATTCGAGCCCGGGAGGACGTTCAGCTTGTCGATCACCGCGAAGATCAGGCCGAGCAGGAGCGCCGTCCCCACCACCTGGTCGAAGAAGCCGGGCCAGAATCCGGGGACCGCCGGGAAGGTGCAGAAGACCCCCGCGCTATGGTCGAGCCCGGGATCGGCCAGGATCCACTTCGGATAATAGACCGCGAAGACCAGCGCCGCGCCGACGAAGGCCCCCAGGAATTGGGCGAGGAGGTAATGGGGAACCTTCGACCAGGGCATCCGCTTGGTCGCCGCCAACGCCAGGGTGACGGCGGGATTCAAATGGGCGCCGCTGATCGTTCCCGCGATATAGATGCCGAAGGTGACGGCGAGGCCCCACCCGAGGACGATGTTGGTATAGCCGCCCTTGACCACCTCGCCGGGAATCGATGGATTCGAGCCGAAGAGGACGACCATGGCCACGCAGCCGGTCCCGAAGAGGATCAAGACCATGGTGCCTAAAAACTCCGCCAGGAATTCCTGAGAACGGGTGAATTTCATAAATGTTTGGGTGGGGTGGGGTTGAGATCGAATATAGTAGTCCGCTTTTGGCGGATTGCCTCTTTTTTGTTGTAATTAAGAGAGTTAGCGTCTTGAGGTACTAATAAACAGCCTTCCTATTTTAAGGTTGTAATCAATTGGTGATAAAAATCTTATGATTTTGAAGTTCTCCGTTTTTCCCCTCACTGTTTGCAAAGCTGTAAAATAATACGATGGTGCTACAAGTTTTAGCAGAAACGGGCGAGTAGGGGCGCGCCCCGGTAGTATAGACCGTAGAAAGCACCACTTCTCTCCCCCTCCACTCTTTCCTTCACCTCAACCGGAGCCTGTAACGCCGTGAAATACATTCTCGCCATCGACCAGGGGACCACCAGTTCCCGCGCCATCGTTTTCGACCATGCCGGAGCGATCAAGTCGGTCGCCCAAAAGGAGTTCACCCAATTTTTCCCCCAGCCGGCCTGGGTCGAGCATGATGCCAACGAGATCTGGGCCACCCAGGCGGGGGTGATGGCGGAGGCGCTCAACGGCGCGGGGTTGACCTGGCCGGAGATCGCCGCGATCGGCATCACCAACCAGCGCGAGACCACCGTCGTCTGGGACCGCAAGACCGGCCAACCGATCCACAAGGCGATCGTCTGGCAGGACCGCCGGACCGCCGCCTTCTGCGACGGGCTCAAGAAGCAGGGCCACGCCGCCCTCATCCAGGAGAAGACCGGCCTGGTCATCGACGCCTATTTCTCGGGCAGCAAGGTGCGATGGTTGCTCGACAACGTCGAGGGCGCCGGGGAGCGGGCGGAAAAGGGGGAGCTGGCCTTCGGCACCATCGATTCGTGGCTGATCTGGAAATTGACCGCCGGGGCGGTCCATGTCACCGACGCCTCGAACGCCTCCCGCACCATGCTCTTCAACATCAAGACGGGGGACTGGGATGACGAACTGCTCCGCATCCTCGGCGTCCCCCGCGCCGTCCTCCCGAAGGTCGTCGGCAACAGCGAGATCTATGGCCATCATAACGGCGTCCCCATCGCGGGGGCGGCGGGCGACCAGCAGGCGGCCCTCTTCGGCCAAGCCTGCCATCATCCCGGCATGGTGAAGAATACGTACGGCACAGGCTGCTTCATGCTGATGAACACCGGCACCGAGGCGATTCCCTCCAAGAACAACCTCCTCACCACCGTCGCCTGGAAGATCAACGGCAAGCTCGAATACGCGCTGGAGGGGAGCATCTTCATCGCCGGCGCGATCGTCCAATGGCTCCGCGACGGGCTCGGCATCATCCGCTCCTCCTCGGAGATCGAGGACTTGGCGAAATCGGTCCCCGACAACGGCGGAGCCTACCTCGTCCCCGCCTTCGCCGGATTGGGCGCGCCCCATTGGGATCAATACGCGCGCGGCTCGATCTCCGGCCTGACCCGGGGCGTCACCGCCGCCCATATCGCCCGCGCCGCTCTGGAGGGGATCGCCTTCCAGGTCGCCGACATCCTCCACGCGATGGAGGCCGACTCGAAGATCAATCTCAAGGAACTGCGCGTCGACGGCGGCGCCAGCGTCAACAACCTGCTGATGCAGTTCCAGTCGGACATCCTCAACGTCCCCGTCGTCCGGCCCGCCGTTTCCGAAACCACCGCCCTCGGCGCCGCCTACCTGGCGGGCCTCGCGGTCGGCTACTGGAAGGACATCGCGGAGATCGGCACCCATTGGAAGGCCGACCGCCATTTCAAACCCGCCATGGAGGACGCTGTCCGGGCCAAGCTGGTGCGCGGCTGGCAGAATGCCTTGGAGCGTTCCAAAGGGTGGGAAGAGCACGCCTAATCTGGCACGATCCGTTCATGAATCGAACTGAGCTATTGCGGAACCTGGAGACGGTTCCAGTCTGGGACCTGATCATCGTCGGCGGCGGCGCCACCGGCCTGGGCGCGGCGGTCGAGGCCGCCTCGCGCGGGTACAAGACATTGCTGCTGGAGCGGGACGATTTCGCCAAGGCGACCTCGAGCCGCAGCACCAAGCTGAGCCACGGCGGCGTCCGCTACCTCCAGCAGGGCGACGTCTCCCTCGTCTTCCAGGCGCTCCACGAGCGCGGGATCATGATCCGCAACGCGCCCCACCTGGCCCATCCGCTCGCCTTCATCATCCCCGCGTACCGCTGGTGGGAAAAGGCCTTCTACGGCATCGGCCTCACCGTCTATGAATTCCTGGCGGGCCGCCTCAGCCTCGGCCATTCCCGGATCCTGAGCCGGAAGAAGACCCTCGAGCAGCTGCCGACCGTCAAGGCGGAGGGATTGCGCGGCGGCGTTCTCTATTACGACGGCCAGTTCGACGACGCCCGCATGGCGGTGACGCTGGCCCGCACCGCCGACGATCTCGGCGGCACCGTCCTCAATTACTTCGAGGTCACCGGCCTGCTCAAGACCGGGGGCAAGATTTCCGGCGTCGCCGCGCGGGACGCCGAGACCGGCCGGGAGTACTCCCTCCAGGCCAGGGCGGTGCTCAATGCCACCGGCATCTTCACCGACGCGATGCGCAAGCTCGACGATCCCGCCGCCAAGGAGATCCTCGCCGTCAGCCAGGGTTCCCACATCGTCCTCGACCAATCGTTCTTCCCCGGCGCCGCTGCCCTGATGATCCCGAAGACCGAGGATGGCCGCGTCCTCTTCGCGGTCCCCTGGCACGGCCGCGTCGTGGTCGGCACCACCGATCTGCACGCGCCCAAGCCCCTCGCCGAGCCGCGCATCCTCGAGGAGGAGATCGAATTCCTCCTTCATCACACTTCCAAATATCTGAGCCGTTCCGTGCAGCGGAGCGATGTCCTCAGCGTCTTCAGCGGCCTCCGTCCCCTGGTCCAGGCGGGGCACGAGGAGAGCACCGCCAAGCTCTCGCGCGATCACACCATTCTGGTCAGCCCCGCGGGCCTCGTCACCATCACCGGCGGCAAGTGGACCAGCTACCGGCACATGGCCGAGGACGCGGTCAACCGGGTTGCCCAAGTCGGTGGCCTCGAGGAGCGTCCATGCCGGACCCGCGAGCTCCATCTCCACGGCTGGCAGCAGCCTCCGGCGGGCGAGAACGGCACCGATCTCCACACCGCCCAGAACGTCTACGGCTCCGACCGCCCGGCGCTCCTCGCCCTGGCTCAGGCCGAGCCCGAGCTGGCCGAGCTGCTCCATCCCTCGCTCCGCAGCCTCAAGGCGGAGGTGGTCTGGGCTGCCCGCCACGAGCAGGCCCGCACTCTCGAGGATGTCCTTTCCCGCCGCACCCGCTCCCTCCTGCTCGACGCCCGCGCCAGCATCGAGGCCGCGCCCGCCGCCGCCCGCCTGTTGGCGCGCGAGCTGGGCCGCGATGCCGCCTGGGAACAGCGTCAGGTCGAGGCTTACCGTGAACTCGCCCACGGCTACCTGCTTTCGTAAACCATCCACAAATTCATTAAGGAGGATCTGTGAAATCTAGAGTCATGCGCCCCACCCTCGGCCTCGCCTGCATTGCGGCCGTCGTATCGTTCAGTTCGTTCGGTCTCATTCCCGCCTTCGCGGCGGACAATCCTCCCGCTCCGGCCACCACTCCGCCGACCGGCCAGCCGACCTCGACCACCCAGACCCCCTCCACGGCTCAATCACCTTCCACCCCGCAGTCCTCTCAAGCTTCCCAGCCGGTGGTGAAGACGAAGCCCGCTCCGGCGGTCGACTCCAAGCAGATGGTCGATACCAAGGAGATCGCCGCCGTCCCCTGCGAGACCCGGCCCCAGGGCTGGCTGAACCAGAAGTACATGCTCGGCGATTGGGGCGGCGAGCGGACCAAGCTGGAGAATGACGGCGTCACCTTCGGCTTCAACAATATCGAGGACCTCCAGACCGACGTCACCGGCAGCCAGGAACATCACGTGGCCGAATTCGGCCGCTTCCGCGCCAGCCTCGACCTCGACCTGAAGAAATTGGCCGATTGGGACGGCGAGATCTACATGACCGGCATCTGGCAATACGGCCAGAACCTTTCCGGCGAAGATCTCAACGTCAATACCCTGACCAGCTCGATCGCCGGGCCGGAGAGCCTCCGCATCGACGAGGCCTGGTACCAGCAGGGCCTCTTCGACAGCAAGGTCAAGGTGAAGGTCGGCCAGATCGCCATCGTCAACGATTTCGGCGCCACCGATTTCGGCGACATCCTCTTCAACGACGAACTGGGTTACGCCCCGAACCCGATCTTCCAGGCCCAGCAACCCTTCAGCCCCGCGGGCAAGCCGGGCGTCGAGGTGAAGCTCGATCTGAGCGATCTCACCCCCGGCCTCTACACCAAGTTCGCCGCCTACACCGCCTACACCAGCCCCTACCGGCCCGATGACAACGGCTTCCACTACGGCGACGACTTCCAGCACGGCGTCGGCTACGCCGGCGAGGTCGGCTACGTCGAGCAGAAGACCGATTACGCGGGTACCTACAAGGCCGGGGTCAACATCAACGACCTCAGCCACTACAACACCCTCGACGTCTACAACCCGGTGACCGGCGCCTACAGCGGCACGGCGCAGGAAGGGGATTACACCCTCTACGCCCTGGCCGAAAAATCGGTCTACCACCCGCGCGGTTCCGACGGGAAGCTCGACCCCAAGAAGGGCCTCGACCTGATGACCGAGTTCACCTACGCGCCGGGCGACCGCAACCTCCTCGAGTATGAGAGCAGCTCCGGCCTCCGCTACACCGGCCTCTTCCCCTGCCGTCCGCAGGACAAGGTCGGCGCGGGCTTCATCCTCTCCCAGGCGGGAGACCACGCCAGCGACGCCTTCTCCAATGCCACCGGCCAGGGCCACCTTCAGAGTGAGGAAACTCTCGAGCTCGATTACCAGATCCACATCGCCGATTGGCTCCTGGTCCAGCCCGATATCCAGGATATCCTTAATCCCCGTGGCGACATGAACCGGGACGACATCCTGATCCTCGCCCTCCGCACCGTGGTTACCTTCTAACCCTCCACCTCCCCGTCAGACGCCATGAAAAAGCTGATCAACTCTCCCGAGAACGTGGTCGCCGAGGCCCTGGCGGGGATGGCGGCAGCCCATGCCGACCTCCTCCGGGTCCACACCGATCCGAACTACATCGTCCGCGCCGACGTCAAGGCGAAGCCGAAAGTCGGCCTCGTCTCCGGTGGCGGCAGCGGGCACGAGCCGCTGCACGGGGGCTTCGTCGGCCTGGGGATGCTCGATGCCGCCGTGCCCGGCGCCGTCTTCACCAGCCCCACCCCCGACCAGATCGAGGCGGCCACCCGGGCGGTCGATGCGGGCCAGGGGATCCTCCACATCGTCAAAAATTACACGGGCGACGTGATGAACTTCGAGCTCGCCGCCGAGCTGGCCAAGGCCGACGGCCTCCAGGTCGAATCGGTGGTGATCGACGACGACGTGGCGGTGAAGGACAGCACCTGGACGGCGGGCCGCCGGGGCGTTGCCACCACCGTCCTGGCCGAGAAGATCACCGGCGCGGCCACCGAGGCGGGGGCGTCCCTCATCGAGGCCCGCGATATTTGCAGGAAGGTTGCCGCGCAGGGCCGCAGCATGGGCGTCGCCCTCACCTCGTGCACCGTTCCACACGCGGGCAAGCCGATGTTCGAGCTGCCCGAGGACGAGATCGAGCTCGGCGTCGGCATCCACGGCGAGCCGGGCCGCGAGCGGATCAAGCTGCGCCCCGCCGACGAGCTGGCCGAACTCCTTCTCCAGCCGATCATCTCCGATCTCCCCTACCAGCGCGGCGACGAAGTCCTCCTCTTCATCAACGGCCTGGGCGGGACGCCGCTGATCGAGCTCTACGTCCTCTACCGCAAGGCGGCGGAGATCGCCGCCGCCGCCGGGTTGAAGGTCACCCGCCACCTGATCGGCAATTACATCACCAGCCTGGAGATGGCGGGCGCCTCGATCACCCTTCTTAAACTCGACGACCAGCTGACCCGTCTCTGGGACGCGCCGGTGAAGACGCCTGCGCTCCGCTGGGGCCTCTGACCGTTTTCGAAAAACCATGCCCGCCAGCACTCTCACCGCCGCGAACGCGCTCCGCTGGATCGAGGCCTGCGCCGCCCTCCTCGACGAAAAGAAAGCTTACCTCACCGAGCTTGATTCGGCCGTCGGCGACGGCGACCACGGCGTCAACATGGCGCGGGGTTTCCAGGCGGTGAAGGCCAAGCTCCCCACCGTCCCCGCCGATGACATCGGCGCCCTCTTCAAGTTGGTGGCGATGACCCTGATCTCGACCACCGGCGGCGCCAGCGGCCCGCTCTGCGGCACCTTCTTTCTCAAGGCCTCCGTCACGATCGCGGGCAAGGCGGAGCTGACTCCCGCCGAATTGGGTGCGGCTTTCCAAGCTGGGTTGGTGGGCGTCGTCGCACTCGGCAAGGCGGCGGTGGGGGACAAGACCATGGTCGATGTCCTCACTCCCGCGATCGCCGCGCTCACTGCCTCCGCGAGCGGCGAACCGCTCTCCGCCGCGCTGGCCCGCGCCGTCGAGGCCGCGCGGAAGGGCGCCGAGGGGACCGTCCCGCTGGTCGCCCGCAAGGGCCGCGCCAGCTATCTCGGCGAGCGGAGCGCCGGCCACCTCGATCCCGGCGCCGCCTCTTCGCTCCTCCTCTTCGAAACGCTGGCGAAAACCGTCGGCAACTAATTCCATGCCCATGCCTGGGTCGAAACCTCGCGTCGGCATCGTCCTCGTCTCCCATAGCCGCGCGCTGGCGCTCGCGGTCAAGGCGCTGGTCGAGGCGATGGCCCCCGATCTCCCGCTCGTCGTCGCCGCCGGGACCGGCCCCGACCGTTCCGAGCTCGGGACCGATGCGATGGAGATCCTCGAAGCGATTCAAGCGGTCTCCGCCGGCGCGGGCGTTCTCGTCCTGATGGACATGGGGAGCGCCGTCCTCAGCGCCGAGACCGCGCTCGGTTTTCTCGACGATGAGCTCAAGGCGCAGGTCCGTCTCTGCGCCGCCCCTTTCGTCGAGGGAGCAGTTGCCGCCGGAGTCCTCTCCCACATCGGCAGTGATCTGGAGGCAGTCGAGCGCGAAGCCCTCGGCGCCCTCAGTCAGAAGAGCAGCCACCTCGTCCCGGATTCCACGGCATCGACTTTCACGCCCCCCGCCCCGCCTGCCTCCCAAGCCGAAACCGAGATCGTCCTGCCAGTACGGAATCCCCACGGCCTCCATGCCCGGCCCGCCGCCAAGCTGGTCCAGACCGCCGCCCGCTTTTCGGCCGAGATCCGGCTCTTCAACGCCACCACCGGCAAGGGTCCCACCTCCGCGCGGAGCCTGAGCGGGATCGGCGCGCTCGAAATTCTCCAGGGCCAGCAGATCCGCATCGCCGCCAGCGGTCCCGAGGCCGACGCGGCATTGCAGGCGCTCGGCGCCCTCATCTCCTCCGGTTTCGGCGAAGCGGAAGAGCCTGCTTCCCTCGATCCGGCCCCCGCTTCCGTCAACGGGCTCCTTCCGGTTTCTGACGGCATCGCCCTCGGCCCGCTTTTCCTCTTTTTCGCCGGGGAGCCGATCATTCCGGACGCCCCCGCCGAAAATCGGCAAGCCGAGCTTCACAAACTCCGCGAGGCGGTGGCGGCGACCTGCATCGATCTCGATACCGCCAGGAAAGAGCCCGGTATCGGCGGCGACCAAGCGGCGATCTTCGAGGCCCAGCGGATCCTGCTCGACGATCCCGCCCTCTGGGAAGCCGCCGACCAGGCTCTCACCGAAGATCATGCCAACGCCGCCGCCGCCTGGCGGCAAAGCACCGAGAAACTTCGTCGCCAGTACGAAGGATTGAGCGACGACTATCTCCGGCGGCGGGCCGCCGACGTCTCCGACGTGGGGCGGCGCGTTCTCGCCAAGCTCGGGATCGAGAGCGCCGCGCCGCCGATTCCGGCCCATCCCTCGATCCTGGTCTGCGACGATCTCACCCCGAGCGAGGCCGTCCGCCTCCGCGATACCGCCGTCGCCGGGGTGATCTGCCTCGACGGCGGGCGGACTTCCCACGGGGCGATCTTGTTGCGCAATCTCGGCATCCCCGCCGTCGCCCAGGCTCGCGCGCGCCTCTCCGAATTGCGGGAAGGCGTTCCTGCCGCTCTCGACGGAACCACCGGCGAGCTATGGATCGATCCCCCGCCGGAACTCCGTGCCGAGCTTGAGGGCCGCCGCGATCTTTCCCGTGCCGCCCGCGTCCGGGAATTGGAAGAGGCGCTCCGGCCCGCCGTCACCCGCGACGGCCATCGCGTCGAGATCTCCGCCAATATCGGCGGCGTCGATGACGCCCGTCACGCCCGCCATTTCGGCGCGGAAGGGATCGGCTTGCTTCGCACCGAATTTCTATTCCTCGACCGCGCCTCCGCGCCGAACGAAGAGGAGCAGTACGAGGCGCTCCGCGCGATCTTCGACGCCTTCGGTCCCGGCCCCTTGGTGGTGCGGACCCTCGACGCGGGCGGCGACAAGAATCTTCCCTATCTCCACCTGCCCCAGGAGGCCAATCCCTTCCTCGGCGTCCGCGCCCTCCGTATCTCGCTCCGCCATCCCGAGCTTTTCCAGACCCAGCTCCGCTCCCTTCTCCGCGCCGGGGAGGGGCGCGAGCTGCGGATCATGTTCCCGATGGTCGCCGACGTCGAAGAGCTCGAACAGGCGCTCGCCGCCGTCGAGGCAGCCCACCGCGCGCTCGCCGCGGAAGGCAAAGCCCATCTCTGGCCGATCCCGACCGGGATCATGATCGAGATCCCCTCCGCCGCGCTCCTGGCCGACGCCCTGGCCCGCCGCGCCGATTTCTTCAGCATCGGCACCAACGACCTGACCCAATACGCCTTGGCCGCCGACCGGGGAAATCCGGCCCTGGGCAGCTACCACGAGCCGTTCCATCCCGCCGTCCTCGAGCTGATCGGTCAGGTTGTCGAAGCGGCCCATCGTCACGGCAAGCCGGTCGCCGTCTGCGGCGAAGCGGCGACCGATCCCGTCGCCGCCCGCCTGCTGATCGGTCTCGGCATCGACGAACTCAGCGTCACCCCCCGCGCCATCCCGCGCATCAAAGCAATCGTACGCGCCTCCCGTCTCGCCGACCTCCTGGCCCAAGCCCACGCCGCCCGCCAAGCCTCAACCATCGCCGCCGTCCGCGCCGCCATGGCGCCTCCGAGCGATTGATCGCTCAGCCGATGCGGGCTTCCGCCATGGCCGGTAACACCAGCGCAAAGCAAGCGCCCCTATCTGGCCGGGAAGCAACCGAGATGGAGCCGCCGCATTTGGAAACGATCGCCTGGATCGTAGCCAGCCCGAGGCCATTGCCATTGGGCTTAGTCGTGAAGTACGGCTCGAAGATCTTCTGCAACTTATCCGGAGGGATGCCGACCCCCTGATCCTCCACCGTGATCTGGACCTGGGGTTCCTTACGCGGCGGCACCA